>Ga0209208_10000050_pt1 | contig 109622 bp, 80 predicted proteins | sample S1TSphfallax_3_FD_187694 | JGI IMG/M metagenome (GOLD analysis project Ga0209208, IMG submission 187694) | Host-associated microbial communities from peat moss isolated from Minnesota, USA - S1T2_Fd - Sphagnum fallax MG (SPAdes) (version 2) | ecosystem: Host-associated > Plants > Peat moss >... | reverse complement strand
CAATTTAGGTGCCTACACCCGCTCCCCCCCCGCCCCCCCCCCAACAACGTCATTCTCCTTTTATTATTTCTTGTGCCAGCTTTTGGAAATTGGGAACCGTTAGTATTGGGGGTGTTTTTTGGGAGCCGGTGGTTGGGGAGTGGAGGGGGCGGGGGGGGGTGTTTCGCGGAGCATTAAATTAGGGATACGATACACGGGACGCGTTGTCGGCTGCCCCAAGAAGAGAAAAAAAAGAAACACCCAAAACCCCCCTTGGTCTTCTTCCTTCGTTGTGCTCTTTTCTCTTCTACGGCTTCTTCTCCTCCTCCTGGCTTTATTTGTTTTTTGTTTACGCGCTTTGCCGTCCTGCATTTTATTCTGCTCAAAGTCTCTTGCTCGCATTCGTTTCTCTGTCTTCAGCATATTTATTTATTTTTTGGTTGGATTTTTTCTACTCATTACAGATTCAGCTGTACAAGAAACTTTTTTTCTGCGGGGTTCGATACAGATTGATACTCTCGTCTCCGTTTTTAGATTGCTTTCCTTTCTTGGTCCACATTCCTGTGCAGCAGGGACTCTTGGACCTTAATTATAGGCTTGTTTGTTGACATTCTGCTTCCGTGGATAATGGATTGTGTTGAGAAAGGTTGTTGAGAGAAACTTTTTTCTTTTGTTTGTGGAATTCATTGTTTCCTTCCAATACATAAATAAATTGGAGAGAGAGAGAGAGAGAGAGAGAGAGAGAGAGAGAGAGGTGTACCTATCTCTATATATGCAAGTGATCGTTTCCAGTTTTTACGCACTTTCGAAATTACTTTGATCGCGCGGTCATGTAGTGATCGTGCAATTCTCTCACAAATAGGTAGCTGGTGGTAGGCAGCATTCACCTGTTTTGGGGGATTTTGCAGGGGCAGCAGCAGTGTGTCGTGAATACATTAGAAAAAACTCTGGAGGAGAACTGCGTTATGCAACTCTTGGAAAGAGTCTCGATTCATTATCTAATGACTTCGCTGAGTTTAGCAAAACTATAGAAGACGACGACTACAGCCTGTATTGACTATCACACTTGCGCTATTGCGGTATCTGCTTATAGCTGCATTGCTAAAACAGACACGGATTCGTAGGAAACAATCCGCAATACGAGGGAGGAGCAGTCGACGCCACTTTCTTCAGTAACAGTTTCATTTCTCACCAGATTCCAGTGAGTTTCTTTTGTCTGACTCTGATCAATTTTCTCTGAATTGATGCCCAATCGCCTTTGTCCTCGATCTCCTTTGCCCTCGCTATCTTTCGCGATAGTGTTTACTGGCTTTCGTATTTTGATTTCTTAAATTGGAGGAGCAAATTCTAGCAATAATAGTTCGGTTTTTGAGTTCATCGGTAGAGTTTTGCATTGCTATTAGTATGTTTACTGTCCGTTGCCCTTTTGCTGTTTCTCTGAATTGAGTTGATGCCCGGTCTCCTTTGTCCCCGGTATCTCTCGCCAAATTCTCGCAATAATAGTTCAGTTTTTGAGTGCATCGGAAGAGGTTTTGCGGTGCCATTAGTATATTTACTGTCCGTTGCGCTTTTGCTGTCTTCTGATCCGGGGAAGAGCTGCACACAGGATCTTTTTTGCGTCCGACTAGCTCTGCGCATTAGTTTGCTGTTGTAGATTGTTATTCCTGCTGTCATCGGCGAGCGAGTCTACGATTCTTGCGGCTCATTAGGTATTCATTACCTTGTGACTTTGGATTTCTTGAACATTGAATAGAGTCATATGTTCTTCTCGTTGCTCGATCCTTTGCAGTTGTTTTATATTTTCCTCCAATTTCTGTTGTTCTGCTTGAAAGCTTACAATCGACAGTTTCTATCTGAGTCTTATAGCAAGGATTGTGTCCTGTGTTTCGCTTTCCTGATGTGCCGTACTCCTTTTTAGCACTTCTCTAATTCCCTCTGCACCAATTTGTCTCTCTCTTCCGAGGTAAGCTTTGCCGTCTTGGTCGAAACTGTTTTCTCAGAAGCTGCTGTCCTGATCATGTCTCGATGTCTTAAAAGAATCTCTTCCGCGGCTGGTCGATGTGGAGAATGTTTGCCAGGGAAAGGAGCAACGTTCCGTCCAAAAATTGTATGAGGTCGAAAAGGATTGCGCTACTTTGTAGTATTGTCTTCGGTTTGATTTGAGGTTCTTCTTCTTAGTTGGTTGTGACGCTTTCTGTACCTCCTGATACTCTTCCCCGGAACTGCATATAGGTCTTGAGCGGAGAGTTTTCGTCGCATTACAAGGTTAGAGTGGTGACACAAATTGCCAGAATTCCATCACAAGAAGTATATTACGCTGACGAACATACAAGCGGCGCCCCTGCGAGAACTGCGAACGCCTTGATCAGACGGTTCTTCAAAAGAATCTCTAGTCCTGATCCCACTGTGAAGTGACTGAGGACCAAAGGGGTAGAGGCAGCAGTTCTGGTCCTTGTAGTCCCTGGAGATGACAGCATGGGTGGAAGAAGAAGACTCAGACCCAGGCCCACACAAAATACTGAAGAGGAAGAATCTCAGATCTCTGTTCCGAGAAGATGATTGTGCTGACAGATCGACAATTTCGGAGCTGAAAGAGTCACTTATAAGCAATGATACCCTTAGGGCAGATGCAAGGGTGGCTCAATCTCCAGAGTCTGGAAACAACAAGCCTGGTGTGCTAGTGCAAGTGTTACAGTCCTGGGCATGTAGCAGTCAAAGCTCCTTATCTTCTGTTGCAAATCTACCAGAGGAGCAACTCGAGGAGGAGGATGCAGAGAAGCAGCAGCAGCAGGATTATTCTGAAGTTGAGTTCTCAACACTCGTGGCCCGTGAGGGAGACTGCTTGTCAGAAATCTCAAGATTAGTGAGAGTACCCATCAATATTTTGCAGCGTGTGAACAGCATTGCTAATATTGAATCACTGAAGGTAAATGCAGTAATATTGTGTTTCATGTTTTGGACTTCCTTTTTGTGTATTTGCACTTGCAAGGTTTTCAAATGACCTGAAAATGGTGTCATCTCTGCTTGCCTTTGTCAAAATCAGTAGATTCTCATGTAATTCAATGGACTTGGAATGAAGCCTGGGTTTAGGGTTTAGGGTTTGGAACAGAGCAATGCATGTGGCAGAACTTGACATGCATTTGCACTTATCTTTCCTCACCAAGAAACATCTGCATAATGGAGAAAGGGTAAGCTTGATAATTCCATCTGACATGCTTAAAGAGTACACAGGATAAAGAGCACACTATCTAAAGCTGTAGTTCTTAGCTAAAGGAATTTGAAAGGAGAAGACTGAAAGGAAGGGTATTGTACTTATGTGCAGCCTGGCCAAGCCTTGCTGATACCAAGGAATGTGGCCAATCACACCAAACGCAAACGATTCTGTGAGTATCTCGTTCCTCTCTCTGGTGGAATTTGCTTACTGGTTCTGGTTGTTGTTACTCAATTCACATACTGCCTTGTACATGCCAACCTCAGCACTTCACTACTATGTAGTATTGAGGCTCAAAAAGAGGGGTTTTACAATTATTGGCAAGAACATGTGAGGTACATAGAGATGGGTGTAATGGTATGGAACTCAATAGGAGAATGAATCTGGTTTCCCCCCTACAAATTATAAAGCTCAAAGAGTATTGGAGTTCTGAAGAAGACCAGAATCTCAAATGATCCTGTAGAGTCTTTGGCACCAGAATGGATCATAACAATAGTACCCAGTGCCAAGGTTAAAGTTTTCAGTCTTAACAGAACAGCATGTGCATGATGAGACTTGCCTAAAGTTTTTTGAAAGCAGGGGATAGCAAAAACAAAGAGGAGAAGCGAGTCATAGCCAATTGGGGTGATACTCTCTGGAGTTTGGCTGAGGACTACAATGTGAGTGCTGATGAAATCCGCAGGGCCAACAATTTGCCCCAGGTTTTCAGCATACCCTTTGACAGTTTGTTTCTGGATCCCTCTGCTATGTGCTAGATTATGATCTCTGATAGAGACCTGAACCGGGTAAGTGAGCCACGGTCAGAAATCAGTGGATACATTTAGGTACAGAGCTAGTGGATAGACCCATTCACCAATGAGGCTCAGTATCAATGAAATTTCTGGTTATTTTATGGGTCTGAATGTAGTAATGGTAAACAAACAGACTAACTGGACACTCTGTAACTCTTGCAGGATTTGAACCATCTTTACTTGGGACAAGAGCTCGTTATTCCAACCCCGCAACAAACAAATTGTATATCAGTGTCCAGAGGACCCCCCCTGCGGTATTTACTACGACCAGAAAATGTTGCAAGCATCCCAGCGTTAAGACCCTTGGTTCACAACAAAATAGTCCAAGCACTTCTGCCAAAATGGCAACCAGAGCCATTTGGTGTGCCATGCCAAGGTGGCTGGCTCAGCTCCTTCTATGGTTGGAAAGGTGAGTTCAGCTTCACCAATTTTGAAGTCTGGATACATCTTGGCTATGCTTTCTAAATGTAAAGGCAGATATATTAAACTGTCAAATACCAATAAAAAAGTAGCTAATTATTTCTTAGAGTCATGTGAGTCTATGTTGTCTACTTCCATTTTTCCCCTTGTCCATCTTCCTTCTTTCTTCCTGAGCCAGGCAGCTGTTTATTTGTAGCTGACATATGAATGTTCAACTGTAGATGGGCGTTGGTACTTTCATAATGGTATCGATATAGCCCTTGAGCAAGGCACAGAGGTGATTGCTTCAACCAGTGGCAGAGTAAGTCAAGCACTCTTGAGTTTCTGCTTTGCAGTTTTTTCACAAGCAGTACACATCTTTTTGTTTTCTTTGTTCATATATTCAATTTTCTTTTCCTTTGAACATGGTACATGCCTGTCCTTGTTTCTAGAATGTAGAAAATGTTGCACTTGCATCAGCAGCAGCCTGTTTGTTGTTTCTCCTGCATTTGACTTCTCTTGATAGTGACATTGTCATGTTGCATGATGCACAGGTAACATGGTCAGGATGGAAAGGTGGATATGGAAAGACTGTATGCCTGGATCATGGCAATGGCTTTGTTACACTTTACGCACACTGTGATGACCTGCTTGTTCAACCCAGCCAATTTGTACGAAAATCTCAAGTCATTGCACTCTCTGGTAACACTGGGCATTCCTCTGGCCCCCACCTTCACTTTGAAATTCACAAGGAGGGTAAAACAGTTGATCCTCTCCTCCATCTTCCTCCAATTTACCATCATTGATGTTTTAGTACCCTTCATAACATAGATGCAGCCTTTCACTCATTTTTCCCTTGATCTTGACTAGCATCCCATGGCAGGCATCAAGTCGCTCTCCACTCTTGCTGGTATTCTATGAATTAAGCTGATGTGGTCATATACCTAGGCTAATCAACTGGACAGTTGATTGCTATTCTTCCACACCTTGAGATTTGATACTCATTGATCAGATCAAACTTTTCTGATCTCTCTCTCTCTCTTCTCTCCACCTTCTATTGGGAAGGTGGGCATGATCTTTTCTCATGCAGCTGCAATAACAGACCACATTTTGTGGTTAACTAGGCTTGAAAAAATATTGATCAAAAGTCTTAGTCTTTGATAGGGCTCTCTTGCCTAGTTAGGACTCTCTAACTATAGTAGCAAGGGAAGGCCAGTAGTTTGCTGAATATGAGTATTATAGGTGTAACTTTTGTGTAAATATTTCATACATGATATGTGTGGATCAAGCCGGTCACTTTGGTGATCTGTGCTCTGAAGTGGTGAAGTTCCCAAAAATGGATAACATTGACAGAAATGGATGACATGCCATTTGCAATGAAGTGACTGATGATTTAGGTGGTCAATGCTGCTAATGCCTCGTAAGCTTGGATGTTCAAGTGCACTGTAAAATTCAACATTTTTTGAATTTGAACTACAAGGGTTGAGGTGCTTGTGTGGGGGGTGGAGCACATTTGAAGGATGTTTTGCACTGCTACTTGAAGGTCCGAACCTGCTAATTTGGCACGTTTTCAGGGTCTCGCGGATGGTGGTTTCAGTTGCCATGAGTTCTCTCATGAGTTCTCCCAGTAGTTCCCCTTCTTTGAACAGTAGATTGGGTAGTAATGATTCTGGCACACACATTGTGCCCGTGAGGTCCTTTAGGTAATGCCTAGAGTAGTGCTGATTCTAATTAGCCCACTGAGCTCATGAGCTTTGGCCTAACAAGGGCATGCATGGGCTGGGTGGCATGTAACCTGACCCTTTATCCAGTACTGTATGATCTACCCTACATCCTCTAATCCTGTCTAAAGTGACCTAAGAGTGCATTGTGCGTCCTAAGAGTGACTAAAGGCAGAATTTTTTGTCTCTTAGGGCATGTTCTCTAGAACAAAACCACCCAAAAGTAAAGGAAGCAGCGATCCTAAACTGACGCGTTCATGATATAGGGTTTGGATTTAGGGGAGCAGAAATTGATGCAATTGTGTCAGATGATTTGAATGCAAAATGAATTTGATAAATTGGAAGTACAGTTTGTCACCAACAAATTAGTAAAGAGACAAAGCTAAAAGCATAACTCTCAATCAAAACCCTTGTCAAATTGTACCCACAAGCTGTGTCTCCTCGCTATGGACAGAGATAATGAGTGACATTGCTGCCATTCTGACAGAAAGCAACTAACTCGTGGGTAATGACACTAATTCCAGTGTATTTAGGAGGATGGCATTGATGGTTTAGGGTTCCATGGTAATAGAATGTCATATTAAAAATCCCAGAGGCATTTGGACTCTGAGTTTGTCACCCAAGAAGGTGTAGGTGCCAATCACCCTGGCTGAGCATAAATCTTGAATCATCTCAATATAGGAGAAGGAAACATCTCATAAGAGCAGCTCCACCCATGCCTGATATTTGGCTCTCCAACACAAAACAAATCCCACATCCAAGATGATTGGCTTACTGTTTCCCATGCCCCACCCCGTATACACGAAAGTGGGATACTACTCATGCAATCCATCTATTTATTTGGGCCTCTAACAATAAATCTTATATTGAAGATGATTGACTATTGGTATAGGTATTAATTTTTATATATTTATTTTTTAAAATTTTAATATCAATAACAAATAATAATTTCTTTTGACAATTGCATTGTTTAGTAGTCGAACTACTTTATTTTGAATATAATTTATGAATTTTTTTTTTTAATATTGATTTTGTGGAAGTTGAGAGTCACATAGTTTTGAAAAACAATATTCGTGACAACATTTTTTGGCCACCCTAGTGTGCTTTCATCCTAATGACACTTTCAAATGATCTGAATCTACTTTTCCTGTTTATATTGAAATCTACCATATTTTTAAATTGCATTTTAGGTGGGATATTTTTTAAGCCCAATTTACCATGCTTTCATGTCCCTTGCATGTGAAATTGATGTTACTTTTATAATGAACAATTCTAAAGGTACATTAGTATATGACCTCATGGAAACTAACAAAGAATGGTTCTATCAATGGTTAAAGAACAATTGAATCATTGGTATAATTAAAAAAGAGGTAAGTGATTATGAATGTAAAGACACTTTTGCATTGGTGGAAAGGTCACAAATCTTATATTTCTTATGTTTCTTTTATGGCTTGATAGATTCTAAGAATTATTGGGTCACATGAGTCTTGGTGACTCTTGGACATATTGGGTCATATGGAAGCAAAATAAGTGTTCAACATTGCAAGTATATGCACTGATATGTAATGTTTTCAATTAAGCATAAAAAACATGGAGATTCTTGTGAACATTTATAAAAATTGACTTGATGATGCTAAGGTGGGAACAATGTCCATGGAAGAGTTCATGGAAATAGAAAATAATTTGGTGGAGAAAAATGAGAATGGTATGGGTAAAATTAGGCTTATGGAAATGGATGATAAGACTAATGGACTTTGAGATTTGTTGTTTTGTATTTGGCTTTTTAAAAGTGTATTCTAAAGGTGGTTGCCTAGGTTACAAAGGAGGTCTTAATATTTTTTCACTAACCTAAAAGTGGGCATCTATAAATGATGAGATAGTTCATAAATGTAAAGTTTGTCATATCAATGTTGAATGTAATTGAAAAATTTGCAAACTGAAGGAATGTTTAATGTGGGTGTGATGGAAGGATGAAGGGAAGGTGGTAGCTCAAAGTTCATTTTTGGGAAATCATTGCAATAAGATTTTATGGTATGGGGGAATTATTTGGGGACTTTGTGGTCTTTGGGGAATGAATATGAAAAAATAATAATGAGTGTGACAAATTTATCACGTCAATTGAGAGGTTATTTGATCCAAGATGACCCACCATTTTTTCTTTCAACGTTTTGTGTTGTGTGTCAAGTTTTAAGAAGCATGCAAAGGTGATGAACTTGGCTAATGGAGATGTTATTGTCTAGGAGCATTGTTCCTTCAAAGGCTTGTAGTTGTCTCCACTCCAACCCTCAAACATTGGCTAAAAAATTTTCACATTTTTTTGAACATGCAAATTAATCTATAGATTGAAAATTGCAATTGTGTTTCATAATAAAACTATCCATGGATTTCAACATTGTTATTTTGGGCAAATGTGTAAGTGTTTGCAAAAGTTGGATCTCAAACTTGTTTCATAACTAAAGTGTCTATTGTTTTTAACATTGAAATTTTGGGCATGTGTATGATTATTGCAAAAATTAGATCATATTAACTTGTTGCCTTAGGTCTTTCATCAACACAATGAGGTTTTGCAACTTTTATAATGTTCACAAAGCTTCAAGTACAAAGATTGATAAAGATTGTTTAAGTTGGAACCCGATTTTGTGACGTTTTCTTATTGTTTGAAAACTATGGTTATGTACCAAAATCAGTTCTTTGAAAATTCTGGTAACCATCAAACAACTAGTGGGTATCTTTCCTTAATTTTAAGAACTGCCCAACATTGATAAATATGCTTAAAGAGTGTGAGTTTCAAGTACAATAGGTATTCGTGCAAAACGTTTTCTTATATTTCTATGGATGTTTCTTTATTTTGTCAACTTTTTCATATGTGGATTTTAACCCCTAAAGATTGATGTTTATGTCCATTTTTAGAAATGTAAGTGACCATAATTTTTGGAGAAAAACAATTGTACCATATGTTTAATGAGGACAACTATTTTGTGTAAAATAATTAAATAATGAAATTTATTATTTTAAAAGTGGATTGCAATCATAACATTTGGGTTCTAAAGGGTGCGAAGTGTTGTCCATACCCCACCTGTCCAATCGGGGCATGTATGGCTGGGAGTTTGTTATTTTTTTGGGTGGCCCCAACAAAGGAAATTCTATTATACTATTATTTTGGGGGCTAATTAAGGGAGTTATGTCAACTTTTTTTTAAGAAGGGGTGGTATGGTATTATTTCAATTTTGTCATGTAGCTAAAGTGGGGATCATCCCTAAGATGATTTAGCCAAATTTGACAATGAAATAAACTGAAAATTAAAAAATTGTAGCCTCATTTTATATTTGTGGTGATCTACCAAAAACTATTATAACATTTGGAATTTTATATTAAAGTTTTTTTTTTGTTTTGTTTTTTTTTTTGGTTGAAATTTGACGACTAAAACACCCAAAAGACATAATTTTTTCCATTTTAGAGAAAATAAAATTGTAAAGAGAATTTTCTATTGCAAATTCCTTTTTGGACATAATTTCAACAAAAAAATTATTTAAAAAAAAAGTTGGCGATTTTTTAAATAATTGCCTACAATATGAAAGGTGTTCAAGATTTTTCTAATTTCATATTTTAAATATCACCAAATTTGACTAAATGGTCTTATGGATGACACTTCAATAACATTATAAAATCAGAAATAGAAACCATTGGTTGGTGATGATGAAGGTTTTTTCAAGTGTTGGCCCTAGAAGGGCTCGGATAATCTATTATATTGATAGAATAAACTAGTATGAACAAACTAGCTATGGATGTGATTCTCCATTAAGAATTTAATTGACTGAAGTTATATATATATATAAGAGATGGACTTATGCTACTTGAACTGACCAAAGACAACCTTCCCAAATTTATATTTTCACCCCTTGCCCAAGAAATTTTTATGGTTCCGTGAGGCATGAAGCCAAAATTATGAATAAAGTCAAATTATGATATGTGAATTAATTCCAAATAAACTAATTAAATCTGAACATGTTTCTTCTATGTAGTTGTGTGCATTTACCATTCAAATTTGGCATATACCTTTATGGATTTTTTGCATTTAAAAAAAAAAGGTTGTGGGCCTTAAGTCTCGTGTAAAAGAAAGCTCAGTAGGATTCGTGTTAAAAACACTACCCACACTGATTTCTCTTCATGGTCTTTTCATTTCAAACATTTTCTGAAATATTTGTTCGCTGTAATATGTGGAGAGAACTCTAATAGTTCCCATGCACCACCCATAGACATGAAATTGGGATTGCAAAAGGTAAGAAATTGCTAATAGCAAACCAATCAATCAATTTGGCTAAGTGGCAATTATGTTCCTTGAGTGCACATGTTAATGGATCTAGATCTATGTAAACAAGTAGCAATATTTTTTTAATTTCTTTTTAACTAGCTTAGATTTGAAGATTTTTATTTGGTTTTTTTGGTGGAGCAAGCAAGAGTTGGATTTTTTTCTCCTTCTTTATAGTTTTTTTTTGTTTTATTTTGCTTTCCTTTAGGCCCAACTTGTGTTTAGAAATTTAAATCATGTATTTTAATATCAATTCATGGATATTTTCAAGTGAATGCATCATGCCTTTTGCATGTCCTCAATTTCAAGTTTTTCATTTTTGAGTTTTTAAAAGTTGTTTTCTTTTTTTTATCATGTTCAAGCTCTCTTTTCTTCTTTTTATTGCATGTTTTAAATTTTTTTATTAAGCAAATTAAAGTCCTATGGTGTCGAAGCAAGTGAACATGAATAACATGAAGAAACAAGCTTATGGAGTTTGGAAGCCACCACCACACATGCCTTTTACAATTGTAGGTGCTTAAATTTTTTTTCCTTTTTTTGTTTTTTTTGCCTTTACTAAGATAATTTTTCTTTTATTTCTTCACCATGTTACTTTTAGTTTAAAAAAATTTAGCTAGGTTTTGTTTTGAACTCTTGTTGGTTTTTTGTTCAACTAGGTTTTTTTCTTTCAAAATTCATTAGGTAATTAGGCTAGTTTTAGTTCACTTAAGCACTTAGGGCAATCCAGATCCAAGGGGAGGGCTCTTTTGTCTTTGGTGTCCAAGTAGATGTTGAACCCTTCCTCTTGGCGCATCTGAGGCATTAAAAATCGTCAAAAATATATTAGAAATGAAAAAGTTATGGCCCCCCAAAGTAGGGGGGTCAAGAACTGAAAAGAACAAACCACAACCAATTCTTGAACACCCAGAAACTTCCTTTTATGTTTCTCTATTGCTATTATAGTGCCTAGACTATTTGTAGAACTTAAGGTGGTGCTCCTATAACACTTTACATCATTTAAAATGAAGAAGAAATGAGAAAGTCATGAGCTTTGAAAGTAGGAGGGGTCCAAATAGAAAAAAAAAGAAAAAACATGTTTTGTAAGTATGAAAGTTTTTTTTTCTTCAACTTTCATTGGTTTTTCTTCTATTCCAATTCCAAAACAAACAATTGGGCAATGAGAGAAACTTATGAACCTTTTTGACCACCAATGCAAGTAAGGTTTTGATTATGTTTCTTTTAGTGAGTTACTTTCAACAAAGTTTCAATTATATAATTTTTCATATATTTTGATTTGGTTCTATTAGATTTCAATTAGGTTTCAATTATGTTTGTCAACTATGTATAAGGTAAACCCATGATGCGTGCCATTTTAATTTGTTATTTAATTCTATTTGTTCTAGATTTCAAAGTGTTTTTTTCTTTGTCAAACTTCTTTATTAGTAATGATTATTTTTTAATGATTTTCAATGTGTGCAACTAACACACAATCTTTTTCTTGATGCATTATAATTTAAATTCCTCTTAAGTTTTCTCATTTTTAACAACTTTCATTTTCTTTAATTCAAAAATGCAAGGTGTAGGCATGAACAAGTTTTAAAATGTGGTTCAACAAGGCAACAATCCAATTAAACATGCCAACAACAAGTTCACACATTAGTGCATAAACATAGGACAACCACTTTATAGGACAATCATTTCATTGTTCCAAGAAATGTTTGATTAATAACATTACTATCTTCGAGATATAGATGGGACCATTTCCTACATGGGAACAATGTTTCCTTGCATAATTTTCAGATTATAATAGGTTTTGCATTCTTAGTTGATAATGTATAGGTAGACTACTAATTTATTATGGTTTGATTTTCTTTAGTTAATTTTAGCTAGGTGTATTATCCCCACAATCTAGCTTTAATAGTTTTACAATTGTGATTATAATTTTTGTAAATTTGTAATCTCAACTACATTTCAACTAATTTACATAAATTTTGACTTATTTTCAACATATTTTCAACTACCTTGTAGTTGATTTTTTTACTTTGGTTCAATTTCACATATGTTGGATGACCTACAAACAACAAGATGCCATGTGTCATGCACATGTGTAACATAAATCTCCACATGGCACAATATCATATGTTGACATTTTCAATAAATTAATAATTTCAAGAATTTGAGACCATACACATGGCACACGCCAAATAATTTAGTTTGATGATGGACCATGAATGCCCATGTGACATGTGTTAATGTTCCATTGGTTATAATATAATCAAATAATAATCAAAATCGTAAAATTCCATGCCCTTCTTCAATGCCATGACACATGCCAACACTACATTGGTTGTAATATACTTGAAAGATAATCATAATTCCAATTCCACACCCCCAAATGACATGACATGTAGGTGGATGAAGTTCATCCATTGACTTGCTAACATGGAGTCAACTAAGTCTAATAAGCACTTTATAGTGGAATTGTTGCATTGATTAAAATGTATGTCATTTGCAAGTAAAATGTTGTCACTTCAACATTAACCCACAAATTGACACGTGTATGTTGTTTTCAATTGTGTTGTAGGGTCGACTCAACATTGTTAACTATTTTGGAAATTAGTTGACAATGTCATTTTTAAGTTGTAAAAAAAAATTTGCAATTGAAAATGATGTTTTCAATTATAAATGACAATTGAAATGTAGTTAAGCTTTTAACTACTGAAAAGTAGTTAAAACCAGTTAAGCTTTTGATTACTTTTAAGTAGTTAAAACTAGTTAATAATACTCGTTTGAATAGCTTGTACTCAACATACTCAACCAATGTTTTGAATTTGTTGTCCCAAGTTGCAAGGTTTATCACATGAATAATAGCTATGTTCATTACATTTTGTTGGGACTCAATACAACAATGTTGCACACGAAAATAAAAGAAATGAAAGTTAGAAGCTAGGTTTAGAGGGAAAAAATGGACTATAAGTTATAAATTGTTCATAGTAGAATCCAACCATGGTAGCATGTTATAACATATGACATGGCAGAAAATGCTACACATGAAAATAAATGGAATGAAATTTAGAAATTAGATTTTGAACCTGGTTGCAAGTTATAGGTATTTATTTACAGAGGAATAAAACCAAGGTAACATGTTATAGAATAATTTAACCAAATGATATGTGACATGGTAAAAACCAATGAACCTTAAACCATTGATTTCATAAACCAATGATTGGTTTACTTGGTCTCTATGAGTCCACAACCAAAATGATGCCATAAACATAATATCAACCCATTCATCCCATCTTTCTAGACAAGCCCGTTAACTTGCAAGCTTGGCCTTGAAATCATCCAAGGAAGAACTTTCCTAATCGAATTTCTTCAATATGTATGGAAGCAAGTGAAACAAGCCAGGTTGTAGCTTGATTAATATAGGTATGGGCCTTTCCCATGGGATTGTCACATGTTCATTAGCTTCAAATTATACTAGTTTCAAGTAATGATTTTGTGCACCTTGAATGTCTTTCAAATTGTGCAACTTTCATAAGACAACATCTAGATACAATCATTAGTAGAAATTGGCCAAAATGTAATCACTCTATTTGCGACTACATGCAATTATTAATTATTTGCAACTAACATTTGGACATTTTTGCAACTATTTCTTGCGTTGGTCATATTTGCAACTATAGTGTAACTAATTTGCGATTATCTTGGTGTTCATCCTCCCATGTGAATAACATTTAATTTAGTTTTCATCCAAGAATAACAATTTATGTCCCATTAGTTATAAATGTGACCAATTTAATTGTAACCCTATGAGTATGCAGAGGTGTATTTTGTGAATTCTAAGTATCATTATAGCATAAATGGCCTTGATATTATGGTTACACTACATAATGTATATTTTGGGTATATTAAATCTTTATGTAAGATATTTACTAAATATATTGTGCCCATATTACGTTTATCCAAAACCATTTTATTATACTTCTTACAATTATTACAAATGACATTTATTATTATTATATTATATATTTATATAATTACTGAACTAATTATTAAAAACATAATATATTAATATATTATTCTCAAATGACTAATTTATTTATTAAAAATTAACTTTTATTTATTAAAAATGAAAAAATAATTATAATAAATCATAATAGCTCTAGAAAGTGACATAATAATATATAATAATAATAGCTAACCTAGGCTAGTTGCAAATTACATTATGATTATTATTATAAGTAATCAATTATGAAGCATTATCAGATTAATATAATAATTACTAAGAAATATTAATATTTTTTTTAAGTTTTTATATTTCAAATTTATAATTGATATCAATTTATTATTATAATTAGTTAATTATGTATAATTTTTATTTTCAGTTTAATATTTAGAAATTTAATAATAATTATTGTATTAATTAGAATGGAAATCTAATAAGTTATTATACAAACCTAGAAAATATTTTTGAAGGAAAAATATACTTCTTAAAAATATAAAATATATAGTTCATAAATAACTTTAATGAGTGAATTAATCACATGAATACTAAAAATAAAATAGGTAACATTGCCTACCAACTAGCTATCATAATAATTCAATTAATGTTATTGTTACTATTAAGTATTTAAATTTAAATTTATTATTAATTATATAAATAATAATGGGAATAATTATAATAAAATAGTTAGCTTAAGTTAAGTTTTAATTATATATATATATATATATACTCAAGATTTTTCAACTAATAGTTAAGTATTTTTAAATACTGAATATTTTAGTTATTATATTGATTATTTGGTTACAAAGTAATAATTCAGTAGTTATTAATAATGATCTAATTATGTCAATATTAGCCAATTACTAGATGGTTGATAGATTATTATAGTTAATATATATTTAAAATTAAATACTATTATTTTTTATTTAGCTAATAAATTAAATAATATTTAATAATATAATTAGTTTAATAATCATAAGATATTGATGATGATTATTATAAATAATTAGTTAGTTGGATAATTTATAAAATGAATTAGTTAGTTTTAAGTTTAATTTTTAATTAATTAACTAGCAAGTTTATTAATTAAATTTCCTATGCTGTATTCATTAAATAATTAATAATGTTATTAGTTAATTAATTAGTAGCTTGTTAGTTATCACTTACCTACTTGTTTATATACTTTTCAAGATGCGAATGAAAGCCCAAACATATGGGATAAACTTTTTTAGTTGCAAGTAGTTTGTAACTACAAATGTTTAGTCGTAAACAACTTGCAATTAAAAATTTTATCCCATATGTTTTGGCTTTCATTATCATTTTGAAAAATATATAAACAAAGTGTTTTGTTTTCCATTTTCATCTTTAAAAAAAAGGGCATATGGGATGAGTCAATAAAAATGACTTAACCCAAAATAAAATATAAATATTCATGTACTTACATTTATTCACCTACTTTTTTACCTACCTACCTAAGTAGGTATTTAGCCTAGATAGGTAAATACGTCTTATCTAAATAGGTGTTTAACCTAGATGGGTAGGTAGGTATATAGGTAAGTAAGTACCTAGTTCAACCTACATACTTAAATACTGATTTATATTTAATTTGAAAATTTTCAATTAATATGCCACATGGCAAATTTCTATTTGCACCATGTGTCATGATATATCATCCAAACATAAAAATTAAACATTTTAGATTATTTCAAAATAATAATAAAATAATTTAAATTATTAAAAGTTGGGACACATGGCAACACATAATTTGTCCCATTGTTCACACAAAAAATCACATCTTAGTTGCAAGCAACAATACATATATGACGAGTTAAAGAATGAAGGTGTATTTCATTGATTTTTTTTCTTTCATCCAAAATTCATTGTTGTTTACAACCAATGTTAATGTGACTTGTCCAATGTGACTATTAAGATTTTAGTTGTAAATGTCACTTGTAATTAAAAATTAGTTGCATGAAACAGTTGTAAAAATGACCATTTTATATTACTTTAATGGAGATGGATGGAAGTATAAAGGAATTTCAATACTTTCATTCTCCCCTCCAATGTCGGAATGAGGTAGACTTGCTATTCTATGAATCGTTTGTTATAGTGGCATGTGTTGGAAGATGTCAAGGCCTTTGATATTTTTTTCACCTTTGTTATCCAACTTTTCTACATTATCAAATGAAGTCAATACTTGAAAAATGTTTTCATCTACATTACCAACAGTGGTATTCAAGTGTGTTGATCACTTGAAGGAACCAACTTGTTCTATTTGGTAATTTATTTTTCTAATTTTTGGGGTCATCATCATTTGGTTGTTCCTGTGGCACATTTAAGATTTGCTTGCTTGATGTATTTGCATGTCACCTTTTAGGTGATGGCCCCTTTTTTGATTTTGCCATTTTTTGTTTCAAAATTTTTTATGCACCTTTTTGACATTGTCTATTTTAATGAGGTTCCGGTAACAACCCTGTGAAAGATTTGAACCTACAAACCTGGATATGAATGTGTTCACCATTGATTGGAATTTTCTCCAAGGTTGTATTTACATTTACTTCAACTTGGATCCTTAACTTTAATTGAATAGAAGAAGCATCATTATTTTTGATCTACCACTTTAATTCTTTCAATAATTGGGCATTAGCCAATTGGGAAACACTAGGATAGAGATGGGTTTATTTGTTCTTGTGTCAACAAAACTATTCAAGCACTTTTTAGACCTATGGTTAGAGAATTGTAGCTTACTTAACCATTCCCTTCCACAATACACACACTAGAGGTCAGGACGATCCTTCTTGTCATTTAATGGGGTCATTCGTGATTAAAATATTTCTAATAAAAGCTCATTATAAAGTTTAGGAGTGACCCATTGTTCTATAAATGGAGTAGGTGTTAACTTCACATAGTACCTCAACAACCCTTCAAACCCATTTGGCCCTCCTATCTCCTTATTCTTTGTAACCATATTAGATAGAGTCTCCAAAACACTGAACTCTTTCAACTGCCATTGGACTTTGTGTTATTTCCTATGACAACCTAAACCTACCACCATGTTAGATCGAATTATCTCACAACTAATTGTGCCCATAGTTGTGCAAATAAACAATGAAACCTAATAATAAAAACCTTATACATTTCTTCCCTACTCATTTAAGGGTTTTAGAGTTTTATAAAGGTTCAACCCTTTGCAATGAATTCACAGCTCATAGGTTCACAATACCAAAATTAGGGTTTGACACCCACGTCATGATCATGTGTTTCCTACCAAGTGTTGTTATAGTATTAATTCCCATTTTATAGTTCACCCCATGTTATACCGCAAGATTTAAAAGAAGAGAATACTTAGATGCAAACACTGAAATGGGGTGATTTTGCTTGCACTGGAATGCACACACTTGGATTGTTATATTTGAATGGCGCCTTTCACAAATTGCGACCTTGGTTCACACACGGAGAATAATTCTAATGTCTTAGAACACTTATAGCAAACTAAAAACAAAACTTGAAATGGAAATTTCATGGTTCCCCTCAAGGGAGATTATTGAATTTCTACCAAATATTTTTGATCTAGTTAAACACCAAATAATAATGCTTTCACAAATGTTAGTAAATACATTATTGGTCAACTTCATAATAATGCATTTGCAAACATTTGTGGAAACACACAAACTCTAAACCTTGGTGCAGTTCATGACAACCAACATTGAATGAACTTAACAACAAAATTGAAACTCCTATGTTAACTTTGTGATTAAAGAGAATGCACAGAATCAAGGTAGAGAAGTTGTTCCACCATGGAACTTAAAGTGGCATTGAAGCTATACTCGAATAGTTGGAGGATCAAAGGTGTTGCAACGACACCAAAGAAGAAAGCACAAAATGGTGATGTTGTTTGCATACTTTTGTATCGGTCGCAATCTATTTCTTTGGGCGATTTAATAATTTTCCCAACTACTTCTAAATCGCTGCCACAGCCGTATCGTGCGATTGATTCACCGGGATTCGGGAATAATAACAACAAAGCTCTGGGACAGAAGGGGGAGCATTGGCCAGCAGACTTCTTCAATTCATGTCACCAACTAACAGTTTCAAAAAAGAATTGTTATGGTGCGAGAATTCAAGATATACAGACAACGGACCTGGGCTCTGACACGCGCGCGATCTCATTGATTGGCAATCCCTGAGAGAGTATGGGTGTATATATTTCCCCAACTGCCACGAAAGATATGAGTGTGCAGTTTGGTGTGGGCTTTCTGATTGTGTAGAATTTTGATGAATTAAGTGTACATCTATTTTAGTTTTTACTTCTTGTGTGCTTTGTGACTATGGTTATTTAACAATCAACATGAATTAGCAAATGAAAATATTTCCTTCTCTATGAAGCAACCATTTGTGTGCATTGAAGGTCAAAATTCTAACAGAAGTGACATGTATGGGAATCGAACCCCAACAGAAAGTTGTAGCACATGGCTTACTTGCAATAAAAAACAAGGTTAGTGTTCTCAAGAAATTAGATGCACAAGCCTATGAGCAGGAGTTACCAAATGTTGCAAACTAAACAAGCTCAAATTATGGAAACAAAGGCTTGTGCAGTGACCAACAATTCTACAATGGATTGAAAAGATCCTCATGCAATTTTGATGTGAACATAATGAACATTGAAAAGTTTGCAAATTGCAATATTTGTTACCTTAAACAAAGGTAAGAGTTTTGCAGAGACTCTGAAGCAAAGAAAAGTAGAAAGCCCAAAAGCAATCATAAAATGGTGGCTAGCCTTTTTAAAGGTGGGTGGGTTTTCATGGGGCATTTTCCATTTTGCAGTTTGTTTTGCTTCATTCATCCTTTTACCTGCCCATGAGCTCCATGCTTCTTTATATAGCCTCCACTTTGAAGTGACTTTTAGGTGCTTCTTTGCAGCCACGTCATTTTGGAAAAAGGGAACAAATGAATAAATAAGAAGGGGTTCAATCACTAATAACTTTTGTTGTTCATGTTATTTTCCTTTGTCTTCTTTTTATATTTTGGTAGTGTTCAAAGAAAATGGGAAGGAAAGAACAAAAAAGAAAACTAAAACATGTACTTAATGCTCTTCATCCTGTGTAACCCTTGATCCATTTGCAAAGTGAAAAACATATCAATAGCCAACCATGAATTCCATCAAAATTTCAGAAAAGTTACCAAATTTCTTTACACGGTTCAAGTAGGTAGCCCAAAAAATTAGTTCTAGGTGTTTAATTGTTTTACTTTCATAGCCAAATCTGCAGCCAAATCTTCCTGTGAAACATTGCAACTTTGACTACATCACAAAATTGAATTCAAATAACACTGGTGGAGGCAGTGTTTTTTATTTAAAAATTTAATTTTCCCAATTTTGTCATGTAGGTTGTGTAGTAATTATACACAGGAAGACTTAGCCAAATTTGGCTATGAATTTAGTCAGAGAGGAGAGTGGAAAACAATTAAGGATTCCTGCCCTGGTTTGGTGGGAACCTATAGTCTAAATATAGCAAATTCAGACTTTTTCTCCTCCAAATATGGCGACTTGGGGTCAATTTAGGCACATTTTATAAACAAAGGGGGTCAATGACATTGCAACATGGGCAAGCGATCTCTATTTTGCAATGTGTAGTTGCTGTAGGTGAGGGTTCCACTAGGCTAAGTGTCCTTTTAGGAGGTCCTTCCTTTTATTATTGGATATGCTTCTTGCAACCAGAGGGGGTTTGGGAACTTGATGTTTTATTCCTTGTATTCCCCCTTTTTTGGGTGCTTTGGTTTTTTTATGATTGGGTTCCTTGTATTCCCTCTTTTTCTGGGTGCTTTGGTGTTTTTATGATTGGCAGGGTTTCATCAATTTCTTACTCATGAGTTTGTGATCATATATTGAAGCATGATGGATTCTTCTTCTTCTTCAACTAGCAGTCCGTATCATGAACCTAAACATTTTGCAGAGGAATTTCTTACTTTGTGATCATGTATTGAAGCATGATGGATTCTTCTTCATCTTCTACTAGCAGTCCATATCATGAACCTAAACATTCTGCAGAGAAATTTCTTACTCAAGAGTTTGTGATCATATATTGAAGCATGATGGATTCTTCGTCTTCTTCTTCTTCTTCTACTACTACTAGTGGTAGTTTAGACTGGCCACCCAACTTTCCAGTGCTGGTACAGAACTCATGGCTAGTGAAGCCCAGTTGCAAGCTGCAGGGCTCACTGGGCGATATTCATCATTTTACCTGGAATTCTCAATTTCGTAATTTGCCGCTCACTGGATTTGACATGTGCAGGGTCAAGATTGGGTTCATTTCGAAATTGCTATTGTTTGATCACCACCCAGAAGCTGTGGAAGACGGCGGCTGCAGTGGGGAAGGATTCTTCAACTCCGGATTAGCCAGTGTTAGGATGAGAGAAAGCCTCGCAAAAGCTCTGGACCAGTGTCGTCCACTCGCAGGTAACTGAGAATACAGATGATCTTGATATCCATTGCAAAAATTATTTTGCAATGTCCACTTCATTTGTCGACGGTCGAGAATTTGGCTTACAAAATGAACCAGTGGCCTTTTTTCGAGGGGATGAACCCATGATGTTCTTTGCTCATGTAGGACGGTTGGTGCGGGAAGGAGATGGGACGTTGGCTATCGATTGCAACGACAGCGGAGTGATTTTTGTGGAGGCGTCGTCTCCTATCTCTCTCTCGGAGCTTCGGGACGATAAGTCGTGTTATACCTATGAAAACTTCTTTCCCCTTGATTGCGCTAGTTTTCAGGAGATTGGGAGTCTCGAAGCTGATGCTCCTCTCTTTGGTGCCCAGGTTAGAGTACTGCCAAACGTCCCTATGTTTGGATGCGGCTGAGCTTTGAATGCAATATTAAGTACGATTCCCTGTTACTTGCGTTTTTAGTCTATTCTTGGAAGTGAAGTTAGACAATTTTTCCACAAGGGAATCATCCAAGGGCTCCTTGTGGATAAAAGGACTCGGATTTAATTGGGTCGAAAGATCTGTTCTGCATGAACGTGAAGAATCTCTAAGTCTCCCAAAAATTTCATGAAATTAACAGCTCACGACGTTCGACAAGGGTGGATACGCAGTCGGGGTTATGTACTGTCACGCGGCTGTGGATGGACCCTCCTTTGCACAGTTCGTAAGCTCATGGGCTGAAGTTACTCGCACTGAGGGGGAGAGCCCGCAAATCTCCCATGAAGCTTTCGATTTTCGCTCACGCATAAACATCCTCAATTTGCAGCCGCACATGACACTAGACAGTAGTAGTAATATTTCAGAAACAGCACCTAGTGCAGGAGTCAGTACTACTACGATGTCGATGCCGCCGGAGCAGCAGCAGCTTCCACCGACATGGATGAAACAAGAGGTGTTTCCAAACTCCATCTTGTTGGCTCACAGACCCCGCGAGAAACCAGGTTCATCAAGCTGCATGTTGTTCATGAAAGTGAAAGTGGAGCTGCTGAAGAAGCTCAAATCTCAACTAGCACAGGAATATCTAGCTGATGATGCAGAACATGATGCAAACATGATCACTACTAGTCATGCAACAGAAGGGAAGAACATGAGTGCTGCAGTACTGGGAAATCTGAGCTCTTACGTAGCCATCTCCGCATTGATATGGCGAGCAAGTATTCGAGCTCGCAGTCCTCCAGAAGAGGAAGATACCCAATTCATACCTGCCATCAACTGCAGAACACGATGCGACAACATACCTTCAAACTATTTTGGAAACGCAATACTGGATGCAGTTGCCGTGACTACTGTTGGGGAGCTTGTGCACAGGAAGATGTGGTATGCTGCAAAGTTGATACAGAACTCGCTGGAGAGATTCACCACTGGGGAGTGCATTCAATCCTTCAGCAACCGGATGGAGCGAGAGAGGAATTTTGCTTTTACGGCCAAATTTCGTCCCGAGAGAGACGTGATGGTCGCAGGGCTGATTCATGACTCGCTCACGTCTTGTGATTTTGGGTGGGGTAAGCCTTGTTGTCTCAAATTTGATTTCTTCAGACTTGCTAATGCATTTCTTTACTGGCTTCCCAAATCTACACCTGCTGATGATTGGGCTTTTGTCCTCAAATTTCCTCCTCATGTCACTTGTAGATTGTTGCAAGACCCTGAGTTTATGGCATTTGTTACATTGCATTATGCAGCATAATGACAAATTCTGAACCAAAAAATACTAAATATAAATAAATTGAAGGTATAATTTAATTTTGCTCCTCAATCTTCCATTTTTTTTTTCCTTGTTATGAGATTTTTGGGCTTTTGGTGTTGAGGAGGAGACTTATTCATGACTGACTGACTACCTCTCAGCCTTTACTGGCTTCCCAAAGCCAAGCCTCCAGAATCCAGATGCTTGGCTTTTTGTCTTCATCAAATCACCTCCTCATGTCACTTCTAAATTGTTGCAAGACCCTGAGTCTATGGCATTTGTTACAAATTGTTGCAAAGACCCCCAGTCTATGGCATTTGTTACAATTGTTGCAAAGATCCTGACTTTATGGCATTTTTTTGTTACACTGCTTTATGCCACATGATACCAATTCTGAAGAAAACAGTTATTTGAAGGTATTTAATGTGCTTTCCAATGTGTTCTTTTTATCTTTTTTTTTTCCTGAAAATTTATCTTAGGGTTTTGGTGTTGAGGATGAGACTTATGACTCCCTCTTTGACTTGCTAGTAGTTTTCTTTACTGGCTTCCCAGATCCACACCTGCTCATGATTGGGCTTTTGTCCTCAAATCAGCTCCTTGTGTCACTTCTAGATTGTTGCAAAACCCTGAGTTTTTGACATTTGTTACACAGCTTTATACTGACCAAAGATTATTATTCAGGTATTTAATCTTTTTTTCACAGTGCTGTTTGTTTGTTTCAAATTTGTGAGGCATCTGATGTAGCCATTATACACTAATTTGGCTACAGGATGTCAGAGAGGAAAGTAGAATTTGTTAAGAGTCACCACCTTAGTTTGGCAACCTCTTTTTGAACCTATGACTAGTCTAAATTTGGTGAATTCAGACTTTTCCCCCTCCAAATATAGCAACTTGGGGCCTTCTTTTTCCTCAAAAAAAGCCTTTGTATGAGTGGCCTCCCACTGTTTTTGGTGGCCACCCACAATGCCAAAATTCACCATAAAAGAAAGAAAAACAACACTTGCTTCCGAGTTGAGATCTGAAACACAATCAACTTATTTCTTTTTTTCACTTTTTAACTCTGTAATGTAGTGGAAGTTCAGATTTTGGAGGTTTGGACTTTGGACCGGTCTGTCATGTGAAACCATGACATATGTGTGAGGTAGAAAACTCTGTGACTTATGAGGCTTACATAAAGCAGAAGGAATAATGACCTCATTCATGTTCCTGTCAGCATTATGTAAGATTTCTCTCACAAGTTACAACACTTGTGATGGCTTGTTCTTGTAACATATTGCAAGGTTGTTTGAAAACAACAACTTCGATGGTGAGTCTTAGGAATATGCAAATGGCCCTATCAATTTGGGCGTGGATGGTTGTAGACACTGGATTCATGCTAGTGACTTGGAAGACGAATAGATACTCCAAATAAGTACCTTTTTTCTGTTACATTCGACACATGCATGCATTGAGAGCCTACTTTACCATTTCTTGCATGTCTATCCATTCACAACATATGCAAGGATGGTGGCTTTTCCCTCTTGTGTAAATAGTATAACTAGAATACTGTGATGATGAGGAAACCCTCATCATCATCACAGTCCGTGAATACTTATTTGAGATGATACCTTGAGTAAATGGATAGAACTCAACCACGTTCTCTGGCTTTCTAGAACTTGCTTTTCTTTATCTGGGGGCCACAGTGAACCTTTGCTGGGCATGTGTATTGATTTTAATAGAACAGCCGAATTTAAGGGTAAATACAAAAAGTCAAGAAATATGGCTTGAGTGAATCAGCCCCCATGACTGCACCAGTCTTGTTTTGGATGGAGAGCAATTCATCCACCGACTTTGGGTTGACCAACCACTTGCAACAATTTCAATTTGGGTGGGTTTTTAAAAAAACATCCCCCCTTTTGGCCTTTTCTTTTTCAAATTTGTTTTACAAACCTACCAACCCCATTCTAAGGCCTACAACCCCTCTTCCTCTTTCCCTCGCATTTTTGGTGGGCCTAACACTTTAGTTTCAAATGTCTCTAGGAGCAATGCGCACAGCTCCATCTTTATCGCCATTGTTTGTTCCAATGTGAGCTCCACTATGCCATCACCAACACTTGTTCTAATGTGAGCTCCATCACACCATTGCCTATATTTCCAAGTAGACTTTGCACCCTACCCCGTTTTGGTAGTTTTTAAAAAAAAAATTTACTTTGCATTATGCTGTAGAAGACAATGATGAGTAGTTGCTTATCGTCTTCTTTGTGTTGCTAAAAGGGTTTTGATATGCAATACCCTCATCATTTAAAAAAGATGGTGGGGTGCAATACCAATCATGCTTATGTTAAACTTGTTGAATTTTTTTGTAGACAGTTCCAAACCGAGATCCTGTGCCTCAAGAATTTCTTCCTTTAATGCAATATGAGCATGGAGATGCAATGAAAGAGAATGAATCGTTTCATGAAGGCTTAAAAGGGTGTTGCAAGGTGAATGCATGCACTAGTTCTTATGCGGGCAAGTGGTTGTTTCATAAACACTTGGACCAAACACATGGCCTTTAGCTGCAATTGGGTAGATCTAAACGTTCATATATTTGTTTTAGGGGTCTTAGGCAACAAAACCACATTTCTATAAATGTTTGTATTTTGAACAACCCACATGCAAGGCAAAAATGGAATGAAAAATAATCTTTTGATCGAGTAGAAAAGAATGCAGAATTTAAATGGGATGAACTTCAAACCTAACCACAACAAATGTAAGAGGTACGACAACCCTTGTTGGTATGTTTAATTTCTAACATGTTGTTGGACATCATTGGCATTCTAGCACGGGGGTTGAGGTTCATTTCCCAAAGTGCATGGGCACAACTTAAGAAAGATGATAGCCTTGTTGATGTAATTTGAACAAGCAGAGTTACTTATGCAAAACTTTTCAAAGTTGCAAGGGGTGTTCAAAATTTGACATGAAAATTCAATAAGTGCAATTGAACAAAAGAAATGGATGCAATATCAAAGTATCACAATTCAAAAATAATTCATGGATGGTATGTGTGCATATTTAAACTATTTTTTTCTATTAACATTATTTGCATCTTTTAATTGAATTATAATTTGTTTTGATGTTTTTTTGTGCTAGGCTTCAAGGCACAACAAAGATGGTTTTTGTGGCTAATGCGATTCGATTTCTGCTTGAACATTATCTATTGTTCACTCATCATCATGTAGCAAAAGTTGCAATAGCTACAACAAATTATCGCACCAATATGGGCATTGCATTTAGTACCTCCTTGAATGAATAATCATATATATGTCATTGTAGTTGAGCTTGTAGTGTGGTTATTTGAATATTTTTGTATCAAAACACTTGTTTTAATATTGAAATTTGATTTTGGGATTTGTAGATCTGGGATCATTTTATGCCATGGTGCACACAATACCCCTATCAACCATGGATGGATTATATTTACCATAAACCAAATGAAAAATAACTTCATCTAATAAGGTTAACACATTTTATGGCCATGTGAATTAGAACATTTAAATAATATTTTCATGAATGCAAGTTGAAGGTCATTATTAAAATGATTGACTATGTAATATTTTCATTATCCTTATCATGAAATACTTGCACAATAACCTTAAGGAAAAAAAATAAAATCTTTTATTTACTTATATTGCCTGCCTTCATGAAATGACCCCTTGGTGCATGGATTAGTTTATTTTGTGGGTATTGTAAACTCTTGATCTTATATTGTCAACGGTTTGGGTTCTCCATAAAACCCATAAAATTGCAATACCCACATCATCAGCTAACCCATGTTCATGTTACATTGCCCTCATCAGGTGCAAGGAAGATATTTTGTACATACTTGTTGCTTTGTTTTCTACTTGAAAACATTTTTAAAATAGTTTTTTGATCTTTTAACCTTCTTCTAGCATTTCAAAATAAATGATTTTTTTTTCATGGGCATTTCTAGCCTCCCTTTAGTTTTTCAAAGCAATTTGTGTTATAGCATTTGGACTTGAAAAAATACCCCAAAAGTATCCCCAACAATTTGTCATTTTAGGGGTTGGGGATGATTTTAATTATGATAACAAAAACTACATTGAAATGTTTACCGCATCAATATTGAGGTGCATGAAAAAATCCAAATATTTGCAAAAACATTTCACTTACTTTCAAATATTTGAATTTGAATTTCAAACTGCCACAAATTTTAAGTCTGATTCAAATACTTGAAAGTAGTGTAAAAATACATAATTATAACAATTTAACTTTTGGAATTCATGCAAATAAAAGTTTAAAAATAATGTACCCCAAAATAATAAAATTATCTTCATAAAATCATCTACTTGTTAGTCCTTTTATATAGGGACTCCAATATTTTGTGGTTTACACTAATTTTTGTGTACACTTTACCATGCTTCACCCCATCTAAACTTTTTGTTAATATATGCTTCAAATAATAGGGGGGACATTGGGTTAAGGTAACCTTTTTACTAGCATTTAGATTATTTTCATGGAATATTTTTAAATTAAACTTATGTATTCACATACACATATATATAAGGAGGTTCCTATTTTTCTTTTCTCTTTCATCTACTAAAGGAAAGGAAAATGAAGCTGATTCCATTGCACAAGTATGAATGATATAAACCTTCCCACTTGTGTGGTTTACATTTTATTAAGGGTTGGGGTTCCTCTACCCAAATTAGGTTTCAACACAAGTGCTATTGGTACTTATATAAAATTATTTCATATTTTTATTACAATTATGTATCCAATCTTTATAATTTGTACAAAATTTAAGGTTATGTAAAAAAAATCTAAAATTAGGTTTAACACTTAGTTGTAATTTTTTTTTAAAAATTTAACATTAAAGTTATGCGACCAATTCTTTTTGTGTTTATTTAATTGAGGGTCAATGTAGGGATTTTTTGTTGCATAAAAAGGTTTTAACTCAACATTTTAGGGTTCATTTGTATAAGTCTATTTAGATTTTCAAATTTAAACCTATGCATCCATTAGGTTGTACTATCTAAATAATTTATGGTTTATGCAAACAAAATTTACAAATTAGGATAAGGGTTTTTTGGTCATTTGTACAAAATTATTTAGTTTCTAGATGAAGGTTAAAGCTCCATTAGTTCAAATGTTTACATAATTTAAGGTTGATGCAATTAATTGTGTAAGAATTGTATTGACCTAGATTTGGGCATTTATATTAGATATTGATGATGTGGGTATTGTAGTTTCCCAAACTTTTTGGTTGCCCTAATTTAGATGGTGGATGAGAAAGTATTTGCAATACTTGCATCTTCCAACCTTTCTATGACCAAAATATAATTGGTAACAAAAATGAAATGGGAATTGCAAGGACTTGGGTTATTTGCATTTCAATTCTATAATAGGTGCCCCATTTCAACATGAGGGTATTATAGAAACTTGGTCCATTTTCATTCAAGTCTCATCACATCATGATTGGTCCGATGTATGTAATACCTTTAGCCATAGTTTTGCCATTATGGTGATAAATACTTTAAAAAGAAAAAGTAAAATAAAATATGCAATACTTGCATTTGAAGCATAAAATCATGGCTGGATTTCTTATGTTTCAAGCAATAGCCAAATGTTGCACATAAAATATCCATTGTTAATGATTTAAAAAAAAGTACAATGATAGTTTTGAGTTTTGTTATAATTAAAAGAGAAAAAAAATATACTGAAGATTTTGATATATATAAAAGTTTAACCAAGAGAAGACAAGAGTTTAGCTTGAAATAAATATATTTTTTGCCAAAAGATAAATGGTAGGTTAGGGATTAGTTGTTAGTTTGTAAGCAAGGCTAACATGTAGGCTAGTAGGGTAGTTAGGTGGGAGGGTAGTATGGAGGTTAGGGTTGGGAAAAATTAGATCCAAAAAAAAAGGTCAAAAGTCAACAACCAAAAAAAATTGATTATAGTAGAATGTTCGTTAACATAAGGTAAAGAGGCAAATGAAAAATACAACCCATCCTATGGACATAATGGCCAACTGGTTTAGTCATGGGGGTTGGTTTGACACTTTGGCCAAGAAATATATCACTTGGGAAATGTGCATAGGCCTCAAAAAAAATTCCAAGCTAAGTAATGGTATAAAGGTTTGACAAAATGATCAATTTGGGTAAAGGTGAATGATGAACATTCACCCCATATGTAAAATAAGGTAAGAATAAATATTTCATCATTTGACCTATACATACCATGCAAGTATAAGTGGGTAGACATAACATTAAAAGTTATTTACACAAGTATAACACATTTCATAGTGAAGAAAAATAATTACTTGTGCAATTGGCATTGTGAAATTTTCAATTTCCTATGAAAAATTTAAAAAATAATAAAATCAATCAATAATGTCAAAAATGTATTCAAACCATTCTTATGATGACCAATGGTATAAAACCTAAAGTAGTTCCAAGAGCATATATGGTAAGATTTTTTCAAAAATAATCAATGTAGTGAATAAAAATCAAATATATTCAATAAGTAGTCATCATTATAATTCAAACAAATCCATCATAACCAATGCATTGCAAAATATACAAATTCATATGTGCTATAGAATGGTCTTGGCATATACCCTTGATTTACCATGTTGAAAACAATTACCTTCCATCAAATAAAAATAAACCTCAAATGTATACTAACTACCTAAATAAAATAAAGAGAAGGTAAGTTTGGAATATTTTTGAGTAAAATAGGATAAAAAAAGGATAATCAAATTGTTTTTACTAATCATGTAAGGTATATTTTTATCCTATTATATGTCCATGAGTATATTAGGATAATATATTTACTTACCCAACATTGGAATGAACTAGCACCCACCATCGCACCATGTATCATAGATAGTTTGTGTTGACAAGAAACATTATTTCGTTGTATTCATGTTTCATAGGCAAATGGGTGTAGGTAGGCAATTGGTATCCTTCTAAGAGGAGAAACAAAGGTTCACTAGCCAATAATTTTATTATTGATTATGCTACATGTTGAACAAGGTGATCAAGTTTTAAATTACAATTGGAATCATGTGACAATCATTCCTTACACTTCGACTCTCACACAATAGTGATTCAAATATTAGCTAAGGAATGTTGTCTATTGACAAGCAGGTTGAAATTTTAAAATAGTCCTATTAATTGAACTTGACCAAAACCATATTCATGTAACATGAATATATGTGATGTGAACATTTTTTTTCAATTGTTCAATGTTGTTTCATTCTTAGTGAATCAAAGTCCAATTAAAGTCCAATTTGAGAGCATATCCAATGTAGTTGAAGATTGGTTTAAAATATCAGTATTCAAATAGTATTAATATTAATAAAATTTCAATTTTAATTCATGATGCTATAAAACATTTTTTAAAAAATTCAAGAAATAGTTCAAGAAAAAATCATTTTTATGCAAGTAAATTTTTTTTAAAAATAATTGTAATGTTTTAAACTTTGAAAAGTTCATAATGTAATAAATTTAACTATTCTGCCCATTCAATGCATTTTTAGTTCTTAAACATCAATCATATAATAATTCGGAGTTTCAAATACATGGAACTAATACATCATAAAATACAAATTCATATTCATGAGTTTTGTAGTTGTGACCAAAATTGTTGTCAAAATTCAAAAGTCCCATCTGTTTATTGTGCATCCACAATTTTGATTTGATTTTTGCATTAAAAATTAATTTTTAAAATTTTACATAAGTGAATCTTTTTTTTTGATATTTCAATGAGAATATAATTATTTTATTAAAAGTATAAAAGATACATGAAAGCTTGCCAATGTTATGTTTTCGGGAAAATCATTCCTTGTATATTTTAGGCATATTTTAATATATTCTTAGGATGAATTATAGGCATCTTATTTACATTTAGATAAATTATAAATTATATTATATTTCAATAAGTTGCATCTTATAGATTTTTTTGCATGTTGTTTGGAATAAAATGAAAGTGATTTCCCTCTTAAGGTGACATCCATATAAGGTCATTAAGTGTGCTTTCACCCATCCAATGGTTTGAATTGTTGTGAAAGTTGCAACTTACCCAAATTTGGTTCTACCTTTTTTTTAAAAATTCCTTTGGTTTTGTTGAATTTGAGTTTGATGAGTAGAGCCTTATATTCTATTATCTTCACCCAATTTCTTATTTTAGTTTTGTCATATAGTAGAATTCAAATTAGTTCATTGATGAAATCAATACTACAAAAACAAGTTATTGGTAGGTAAGTAGGTTGTATATGTGTTTTAGGTAGGTCATAAAAAATCAAGTAAGTAGGTGATAGCCTAGTTTAACCTACCCAACCTACTTAACCTAATTTAGTTTATCTAATCTTCTTAATTTAGCCTATCCCTAACCCTTTAAGCATGTATATAGGTTACAAGTATTAGGAATTGGACCCCAAACCTTCACAATGATAAACCAAGTCCTTACCAATGGACTACACCATCAAAGGTGTTCAACTTTTGTTAAGTTTTTTATTTCAAATGTTTATTTCACATCACATTTCTAATGGCTAAACCTAAATGATAACTAATAGTGAAATATAATGGCTAAATCAAATGGTTAAACTTAGTGGTTTAATGTAATGATTAAACTTAATGTTAAAACTTTGGCTATACTTAATTTGCCTAATGTCTAAATTTCATGGCTAAGGTTTGGATAAACCTAATGATCAAATCTAGTGGTTAAACATAATGAAACCTTGGCTAAACATGATGTAGCTAAACCTAGTTGATAAACCTAACGGTTAAACTTTGGTTAAATCTAGTGGCTAAACATAATGACTAAATTTTGACTAAACATATATAATGGCTAAACCTAATTGATAAACCTAATGGCTAAACATAATGACTAAACCTTGGTTAAACATAAACCTACCTGATAAACTTAATGTTTAAACTTCATAGCTAAACTTTGGGTAAACCTAGTGGCTAAATCTAATGGTTAAACATAATAAATAAACCTTGGTTAAACAAAAACTTAGGTTAAACATAAACTTAGTTGATAAACTTAATGGTTAAACTTTGGGTAAATTTAGTGGCTAAATATAGTTGCTAAACATAGTTGATATTTAGCCATTAGATTTAACCATTAGATGTAGTTTAAATATAACATAGGTCAAACATAATGGCTAATATAAATTAAACCTAGTGGCTAAACATAACATTATTTAAACTTAATGGGTAAATCTAATGGTTTAACATAATGGTTAGATCTAGGTTATATTTAATGGTTATTAGCTAATATTGGTGAGGTGGTGCACCCATTGAAAATCAAGTTTTTGAAAATGCCAAGTTTTTGAAGAAATCAAATACTAAACCTCCTTTATGTAATTGAAGATTGGTAAGTTTAGTTTTTAGCATTAAACATTGAATATTTCTTTTGAATGTCACATTGGATTAATGATCCTAGTAGTGAAAAACACATCTCATCTTTGATGAACAAACTCATGATGATCACCAATTTTTATTTTTATTTTTTGAGGTTTTCTTGTTTTTTGCATGATGGTCCCATCAATGTTCAACTCCCTATGTTTGTGAACTTATCTTTGTGCAATAAATTCAAAGAAAAATTTCCATATAATAAAGATATTTGTAATTCACCTTGTTTTTGGGCCTCTTTTCACCCCCTAACCCTTCTTTTGGTGGTATTCATAAAGTAATGAAATTTTACTAAATCTCAATACAAAATGTTGAATCTTAACATTTAATGCATAAGGTTTGAGAGGAATTATAATAGTTGTACATGTAAGAGTAGTGAAAATCTATGTAGTAGTAGTGGAGCCAATGAGGAAAGAAAAAAGATAGGGTGAAATTCAAGAACGATCAAAATTGATGGTTTTATGAGTTTCACCCCCCCCCCCTTTGAATGCTAATGTATTTTTTTGCAGGTTTTCTTTGAATCTCACCATGTGTATGACCAAACTCAAGGTATTGGTGTTGTATTTTGTTGACTTTACAAATATCCTTAATACATAGTTTGCCTACATTTTCCTAGTTTGGTGGTTTTTGTCATTTTTTCTTTTGATTGTGTTAATGCAAATAAAATAAAAACCTAGCAAAAAGTTTATTCATGCCAAGAGTTTTTGTAGGACCCTTTAAACCTATTTTAATTCCAAATGTAATAGATTATAGAATCTAAAACACAAAATGTTATGAATCATGCAAATTAGATAAAAGTCCTTACTAATTACTAAAGTTGCATAGTAATAGTAAGTGCCCCCTTTGTTGTTAATACTAATCCAACAAAGTGGTCATAAATTTTCCACAAAGTAATTTAACAATTTACCTATCTAGGGGGCCCATTACATAGATGATAGTAATTGTTCTTTGAAGAAGACATTCATAATTGATTTTATTGCATGATTAAGTAGTTCTTTCAATCAAAATAATTTCATGCAAAACTATGATTATCAAGTTGCTCTTTTAGAACTACAACACATCTTTGCTTCATTGAAGGACAAATTATATCACAAAAGGAGATAATGAAAATCCAAGATCATGGTTCATTCATGTAGAAGTTAGTAAATGTTAATCAATGAAAGTGGCAAACAACATGCCACACAAGAAACATGACATTGCAATTGAGAAAATTGGCAACCAATGGTGAAGGGTTTAGGGCCTATTGTAGTGCCTAGACAAGTTAGTTGTAATTGTTGCAATGCCATGTGGTCCAATTGTTGTAGTACACACAATTGTTAGAACTATATGGTTGTCCCCTTACAAAATTTCAAGATCTTGGGCATGGAGATTTGAATTCATGTACTTTTTTTCAATCACATGGACATCCACAAAAAGATGTGAGGGTGTAGGTTTCAAGTCAAGGCTTGTTCTTTATGTGCAACCATCCCAAAGATTAAAAAAATATGCAAATTAGTGGGGAACATCAACTTAATTGCTATAATGTGGCCTATGCTTTTGGCCCAAGCTTAAACTTGTTACCCACCTAATTTCTCTTGCCAAGACTAGGTTTTATAATTTAGTTGAATTTCCAATGACATAGGGGTGCATTCATAGTTGGGGTGCCAAAAGAAAGGAAAAAAAATTCAAGGACTTTCTTAGGGCTATTTTCTACAAATAATATTAACATGAAACAAATCTAAATAAGAAAATTTGAATGGTCTAAGATTAGATCATTCATGCAATGGTGGTGATTTTTCACATGTGTAATAATTATGCATGAATATTTTGGTTTATAAGCAAAATCGCGAAATATGCCAAAATGGGTTCTAAAAATCAACTAAAATGTTTTTTTGCATGATTATTTCCTACACATGTAACCTACATCTAAAGTTAATTCTTTTGAACATAATGAATTGAAAAATAGCCAAACAATTTAACGAACGAATTGTTTCTTGTGTAGCCTTTTCTTTCAAAATTGATGACTTAAAAATTTTCATATCATTTTTTTTTCATCAAATTGACCTAATGAACATGAGAACATGGTTTTCTTGTACAAAACGTAGGTCTAAATATTATGAAACCACCTTGGTGCACCCAAACATGATTTTGTTTTTATGTGCAAATCTTTTTATGTTAACTTTCATGAATTCAATAACAACAAACCAAACATGAATTGCATTTTAATGTTTGTTGGCCTTATCAATAATGCTAAATAACTAATGTGAGTAGAATTCAAACTCTTCAAGGAATACATATTAAATATAATGTAATAAAACAAATTGAGTAATTTTTATTTTTTTTTGGTAAATTAAACTTTGTAAAATGCATTCTTTGTCTCAAATCAAACAAGGTAATTAACTTAATAATAGGTTGTTATTCCTAAGAAATATATTTCAAATTTTGGAGATATCAAGATTCTTTCTTCTTCTTTCTCAATAAAACTCAAAAATTATGTTAGATTTTGTAATATTATGTCATTAATACACTTGAACATAAGTTCTCACAAGCATCGCATGTGTAATTTCCCTACTCATTAGACATGCTCTTCAATTGCATTCAACTATATCTCCCATCCCATTTTCTTAAACACAACAAATTGTGTGAATTAAAAAATCGTTTTTCAAGGTTTTGCCCCATTTTGACATATAAGGTTAAATTAAATCATGTTGATAGATTGGCCTCTTCAAGATTTGTGGTCCATATACAATTGTTGTGGAATAAACCTCACGAACATCAATTTTTTTTATATGGCTATAATTCCAACCTTTAAATCAATCCAAATGATGGCATTCATTAATTATAGTGCCAATGTGATAAGTCATTTTCAACCTCCATATTATTGTATGTCCATGCCAACTATCATCTACACCATTATGATGCCAGTTGACAAGTTTCAAACATGTTATGTAACTTTTCACCTATGGTGTATGTAGAACCATTCCAACTCATTCTTGGGGTATATTTTATGAAGTACATGAGATAAAGGGGTTCTTTTTTGTATGCTATGAAATAAATATTAAAAGAATATTCTATTAAAATTGAAAATATTTAAAGTATATTTCATAATCCAATTCTTAGCACCTATTTACATTGAAGTGAATGACAAATTTAATTTATTTCATTAAGTTGCACCTTACATGTTTTTGCACAACCTTTGGAAAATTTGGAAGGAACCTCCTTTCAAACCCATATATATATATTTGATTCACATAACCACATGAACTCCCATGGTCTTTTAATTTCACTAAAAATGATAATCATTTCACATTATAATTAATCTACTTAGGATCAATGGCCAACATGTTATTTTAACAAAAGAGAAAATAGAAATGAAATAGACAAGTTGGGCCTATGTGGTAATGCATAAGTTACGGGTCAATTTGTTTAGATGGGCTATGGTTAGTTTTTTTCATTTGATTTCACATCATCCCCTATTTTGTTGTTTAATGAAATTTTTTTTGGTTAATATATATAATTTTTGGTTACATAAATTCTAAGGGTTTTCACTTCGTATTTGAATGCACCTCTCCACACAGAATGACCGTTCATCAATTGAAGGAGCTTTTATTAATCTTTTGCCATTTGAACTAAAAAACCTTTTGTGCTTTACATTAGGGAAGGTTCACTTCTTGGGCCTCCTTTAATTTTTAGGCCTACATCCCTACAACCTTCAAATTAAAAGTGGCCCTAGGGAGTAGACCTTCTTTTATACTAATAGCCAAATTGGGTGTAAATGACATACAATGAGCCAACATCATTACTTTGGAAAAGGACTACCATGGTCCTTTTCCTTAAAAGTTTTTTTTTCATATGAATGAATTTTGGAACAATTGTTTTTGCAATTCGTTAAAATAAATTCTTGTAGTTATCCAGTACATGACATGTTTTTTTGTTTATCATTTTTGAATAAATATGAAAATTTGAAAGTGTTCTAATTCCTTGTAAATTTAGTGTTCTATTTATAAAAATGATAACAATTTCAAATCATTTCCAAAAATTCATTTTTTACATTATTATGGTTTTTTAAAATTATAAGCTACAACTTTTTCTAACACATCATGTAGATTGTACCTCATTTATATGTGGTAAAAGACTTTCAAATTTCTAAAATTTTGGGTCAATTTTGGAAAGTTCTTTGATTTTTAAAAATTTTAAAATTCCACATATTTTAAGGTATGAGTGTTTTTTCAATGTGGCTAATAGGTCTTCAACCTCTTAATTTTTTTTTCATCAAATGTGTTTTATTATATGAGTCCTTTTGATAGTCCTTTGCAAAATCAATATGCCAGAACTTGACATTTATGACTAAGATAAATATGACTTGTGACCAGTTTTTAGTCATATAGTAATATATGTCATGTTTTTGTGCCTAGTCATATTCTTGTAACCATGGATATGACTACATGACTAAAAGTTTTCATGGATAGGATTACATGACTAAAAATCTTCTTCATGACCACCATATAATTATTTAATAATATAATTTGAAACATTAAAATCTTATGAATTAAAAGAGAAAAAAAAATTAAAAAGTAGACATACATACCCAACAAGCATATTATAAACTTGTAGATGATTAAACACATAATTAGTGCACAAATAAATAATTAATAACTTATATATATTTAAAAAATGCCTTAGAGAATCACTAATTATTTAATGTGAATTTTTAGATAGTGGCTAAAAAAATATTGGAGGGAATTTTTTACATTTAAAAAGAATTCCCAAAAAAAGGAAAACAAATTGCCAAAGTTTTTGAAACCATAAAATTAAATAAAAAATTGATGCTTTGAATATAATTAAAAAATTTAAATTGAGAAATCAGCTGAGCCAGAGTCAGCAATACAACTAGCTGCAACCTTTTTGGAAAATGCATAGAAAACAAGGCGTCACAAACACGCTGGCCCTGCCAATAAATAAGATGTTGCACATCTACCTACTGTGTCCACACTCTCAACACCAAAAACATCTGTTCCAATTTAAACAGTCTAAACACTTTCACCAAAGAAACCGGTTCACCTAATGTGAAACCAGTTTTAATAAGGTACAACTTCAAAAAGTTGGATTGAATGTGATAGTCCGTCCCTGTGGGGGCAGGGCCCAACAAAAAAAATTAATACTTGAGTGCAAGGTACACAGAACCTAGAAAAAAAGAATTTGGAGATTGATTCTGATCCTAGCATGAGGCCACTTCTTGGTCGATTTCCAGTGTTTTTCCCCAAAATTTAGAATTTGTGATCTGGGGAACTTAGAAGTTAGAACTAGAGTGCAACCCAGAACCAGACAACACTTGCAGAAAGTCCTATCTAATTTTAGAGGGATGATCACAAACTTCATTTAGGAAACTGGACTACCATTTGCCTCTTCTATGTATTCACCCAGAGAACCACACATGGTGTAGCATAGTGAATGCTGCTACATGTTTGGTCCTCACCATTTCCTTCAGCTGAGGTTCTTCAGACTGTGGACTAACTGGCTTCTTTGGTGTTGCGTTATTTCTTCCCATACTACCAATAAAGCATTGGGATGGAGTTGGTGGGCATGTACTGTTTTGCAAATCAAAGTCATAGTTTCCAGTAGCAAATGGAAGCAACTTGACAGGAGAAATTACAACTGTTAAGTCAATAACTCTGAAGCACCAGTTTTCTTCTGATTGCCTTTCCCAAAAGCTATCATCACCCACCCTGGAAATTTAGGTCAAGACAACAATCTCAAAAACTCTCCTTCTCAACAAAGCTATCGCAGTAATCTAAGATTGGACAAAAGCAGAACAGCTGAGGCCTTAACTAATAGCGGGGAAATTCAGGATCTTGAAACAGATAAGAGTTACCTGAATTATTGATAACAATCTTGAGAAATACTTTTGTAAATTGACATAGATGTCACCATCATCTGGAGAAGACCTGACTGTTTACAACAGATAAATAAAATTTTCAATGTGAAGGTCAGTGTATCTTGATGACTGAAAGATACATTGGTTGTCAAGCAGGTCCAAATTGGTCATCAATCTCCTTTCTTTCCATTCAAGCTGTCAGCAGGTTCTGAAAATGGGTGTTCTGATGGAATGAGTCGTGCTAGTATGATGACCGGCATGATAATGTAGGGCAAATAGATCCCAAGCAATAGATTGCGTGTTGGAACATTTGTTGCCAGAAGATCTGCAAATATAGGAACCTACACCCCAGTCCAATGGCACTTAACCTGAAGCATATTAGCTACATACTAATTACACCTCCGTTACCCTCCCTTCCGCCCAAGATGAAACTCAAAACATTTCCAAAGTCCTGACAAGGAGTGCTTGAAAAGGCAAGAAAACCAGTGCATACCATTGTTGTGAAAAGTTGTGCTCCAAATAAGATTCCTGTTATCCGGCCCCAGCCCTTACCTGCACATGCAAACCCCACATGACACACTTGATCTTCACCTCCAGGAGGTAGACAAAGCCGTATTTTGTATTTTGCTCATGCATAGAAAAGGCTGTCTCTTACTTTGTGTATATCAAAACCAACCACTTACACTCTCTCATGGTAGTTGAACTGAGTTCTCAGCACTGCTTACATTGCAACAAGAGAGTTTTTTAAATCATAAAAACAGCAACCAAGTACTTATGTGTGATAACCAAACAGACTAGCCTCTGACATACCACCCAGGTTCTGTATAGACCATCAGATCTGCAATTCTTCAGTGGTTGCTCCGGTACATGAATTTGCAAGCATCTGCAAGTCCTATATTGTGAGAAAGCCAATGTTTCTCTCTGTTCCTGAGCTGAATGCCACAGAAACTTAGGGTTTACACAAATATCTACCAAATCATGTTTTCCTGCAAAGCTGAAATTCCTGGGTGGTTGCCCCTATACATGACCGTGCAAGCATCTGCAAGTCCTACTTCTGAGAAAGCCAACGTTTCTCTCTGTTCCTGAGCCAAACATGCGACAGAAACTTAGGGTTTACACAAATGTCTACCAAATCATGTTTTCCTGCAAAGCTGAAATTCTTGGGTGGTTGCTCCAATACATGAATTTGCAAGCATCTGCAAGTCCTACATTGCAAGAAAGCCACGTTTTCTCGCTGTTACTGAGCTGAAAATGGCAGAGAAACTTAGGGTGTACACAGAGGTCCACCAAATCATAGCTTGCTACAAATTCTTGGGTGGTTGTTTCAATACATGAATTTGCAGGCTTCCGCAAGTCCTACACTGTGAGGAAGGCAAATTTTCCTCTCTATTTCTGAGCTGGATATGCCACAGAAACCTAGCGTTTATGAGAATATCTACCAAATCATGTTTTCCTGCAAAGCTCTTTCCGTCATCTTGCAGCCCAATCTCACAAAAACGCGAGATTAGCCCTCCCTGGGAAATTCCGAGCCTTACTTTCCCACTCCATGCTATGCAATTTTTGTCACAAACAAGACAGATGAACAGCCCGAAGAGAAAATCACCTGAGCTCACCACCGTGCATCACAAAAAGATCGACACCAGGAGACAGAGTTATAGACTGATAGGTAGACGCACCGGCAATGAATGCGTAGGAGTTGACGACTAGAAGCGGCAGCTGAAACACCAGCTCGGCAAGAACCAGACCTCGGAAGAATGGAGGTTTGTCCCGCACCAAGTAGTCTCCGGACAGGTGCACGTACCATTGCACGGCGTCCAGCAACGACTGCGGGAAGAAGACGGACGGAAAAACCGCCTGGGACTCCACCAGCAGAACTATCGGTATGTTGATGAGCATAAACACAGCAAGCACCAGATCCACCGGCCTGCTGCCGATTGGCAACGGCGGCCTGCTGGGCAACGACGCAGCCATGGACGCCAATGTCGAGAGGAAACAAAACTCCGAAAAAACCAATTCCCTTCATCAGAGTTAGAACAGGGTTTAGTGTAACGCCCTCGGAGCGGCCCGTTTATTTCGGGAAAGCTGCCCGTTATTGTCACGGGACAATAACACTATACAACGAAATGCCCCCTTTGCTTTCCAAACTGCCCCTCCCTTTGTCAAGCCCCCTTGTGAGGCAGGAACCCAGCTTGTGCAAGTCGCTTTTGAATATTAACATAGGTTGAGGGTAACCCTATCTTTTCAAAATGTGTAGTATGAGGCCCCAGGAGTGGGGCATTCCCTGAATGAAGGCCTTATATGAGGTAGAGTCCAGCCCCATGCAAGGCACGAGTTGAACTTGGGCAGGTAATCTTCCTGGTGTGATTCTATGAATGTTTTTTTGGATTTTGTAGAAGTTTTGGAGTCAAAGATTTTTCAAAACAAGTTGGAGGTCAGTGCTGTTTAAGATCAGGTTAGTTTTATTTACATTAAACACAACCCTGAGAGCATGGCATTACACTTGGAAATGGTTCAACTCAAGTGACATGAAGAAAGCAAGAAGGGATCCATTGTCGTATTGATTGTGGGTACCTTTGTGAGGTGCATCCCAAAGTTCCCATGGTTTTGTTTTGATGTGTGAATGAGCCACTTTGATTGGTCCATCACAAACAATTTTTAAAAAAAATTCAAACTTTGAAACTTTGAAGAAGTTTGCATTATTGAACTAGATTTAGATGTGCTTCCATTTGGACCACCTATTTATGTTATGAATATCAACTTTGGGCAAAGGTTATGGGATGAAATGTGACGCTATTGAGAACATCTTACAGAACACATTGGTAACTTGAGGAACATATTGAGAACTTGATGGGAACTTGAAGGTCGCATAATGAATGAAAAATTGAGAGAAAAACCTTGCAAAATGGATGAAAAATAGAGAATTAAAATTTCATGATGGATGAAAAATCAAGAAAAAATGCAAAAAGGATGAAAAATTGGTCTAATATTTTGCATAATGAATGAAAAGTTGAAAATGTACTTGATGGATGAAAAATTAAAGTTGAAAGTTGAAGAAATGAGATTGCACATTAATATATTGTGCAACTTCTAAACATTTTGAAGCCTTTTGGTTTCCCTAGATGTTTTCCCCATGGCAATGTTATTTGTGTTTATATTTATTTGACTATTTGAAAAATCAAAATTTACAAAATTGAAGAATGAGCTGAAGTGTCCATCCTTTTCTTCCTCTTAAATAATTGCTGAATGATGTTCTTCACCATGCTCACACCTAATATAGTTTCAAGTCCCTTTGGCACATTGTTGTACAATTTTTTGCAATTGTCCAGATGTGCCCATATGGGTTTTTTTTTGGATTAATTTAGCTAGCGAGTTAAAATGTTTTTCAAAGTGGTTAAAAAATGTGTTTTCTTGGTTTTCTAGTTGCCAAATTTAGAAAAATTTCCATATTTCTTTATTGGCTTTTAGCTTGTAGCAATGTGAAGGATGCTTAGATTTGTTTATTTTCAAATCTTGTTTATGGCTAAACTATCTTATGGATTATCACCACTTCAAATACATCACAAAAATGAAGAAAAACTATGGCAATGTAAATATTGTTTGTTTACATGATCTTCAACAAGTTAAAAAAAACCCTTTGAAATTATATACATGACAGGACAATGTGAACAAAAAGAATCACAAACCACAAGTGAAATGGGAAACCCATGCACAAATTGCATGGCAAATCCACATACAAGAAATAATATGTAGTTGGACTTCATGGGTACAAATGGACATGGAATTTCAAATTGGATAATGTGAGCTTCATTCAGTCTTCAAGGATCAAACCACTTCCACAGAAAACAAACTCCAATATAAAACCATATTTTACACTTGTTTGGGTTAGTGAATGTACGACCTATGTGCACATGACCTTCAACAAAACACAGGTGTATTCTATGGTTCTATTTGACTAGATTGTCATTCTGGTGAAAATATCACATTCACAACACCAACACCATGTGAACAAATAAACAACGATGTAGGGTTTGAGATTGCCTTGGTTGATTTTCATGTTTATTATTATTGTTTTTGTGCAATGTCAATTGTTTTATGGGTTTAGGTCATAAGACCTATAAAACAGAAAGAGAATAAGAAAAATAAAATACATAAAACAATTAATGTAATAGGAGGTGTGGAAAATGTGCAATAGGAGGTGCTTGGTTTTTGTGATGTTGTGGTGTTATGATGCAAAACTCTAATTTGAATAATGTGCAAAATTATTCTAGTAGTTGCATCCATCTACTGCTATAGCTTCACAACATTTGTAGATATGTTTCTTTTAGTTTAGGTTGTGGGCAACAACTTAATTGTTATTTGCAGATTTGAGGTGGTTCAGAAGGTAAAAATCTACAAATACACAATGCAACAAAGTAGACAACATTGTGTTGCATTGTACCTAGAGGAAGAGTATGAAATGTTGGCATTGGAAACACATTGTGAAGTGGCTAGATGTACCAACATTTGGCAACATGCGTTCATTCCAATGTAAGTTTTGTAAGATTCTGTTCAAAGACAAGAATACATTAATTTACCACATGATGATGAACTTGTGCCTTGAGTACATAGGAAAGGAATTGCTGAAAATGTACCTCACCATCACAAAGTTTGAAGTTAAGGAACTTACTACATTAGGGTTTAAGCATGGGAAAATTCTACCAAACCGTTTGAAGCATCCAAATGAAGACACGGTAAAACATTCCCCCAAAAGGACAACACCACCAAATAACTATAAACAACCCATGGGGATGCCCCATTCCTCCTAAGGAAAAGGAGAATAATGAATTGAAAAAACGATGAAAAAATTTCATCAGTTAAAATTATAAAAATAGGTGAATTGGTTGTGTATTTTCATTTTTTGATTTTGGTAATGAAATGCAGGAGGTCACCTTTAAAAGTTTGTTGTCAATTTTATGATTTGTAGGTTTGGCCACAAACCCTATGGTTTTCAAGAAGCCACTTCTGCAAAAACGTACATTGGATAATGGAAAAAACCCTAGTAGGAAGAACAAATCAAATGAAAACTTGTCTTTGTTTTTTGTCACAACTTTATTGCAAAAAGTTATACCACCTATCAACATATCACAAATTGAGGCAATGCAAAGTCAATTGCTGAAACTTTGATTGTGGAAAATATTTGTGAATTACTTCCTCCTTCTTTGAAAGTCAAGATTACTAGGTTATACGTTCTGCTATCAAAGATAGATATTGTCATGGACAGAAAACTATTGGAAAAACTAGAATACATTATGGCGCTTTTAATGAAACTGGAAACAATTGGCACTTTAAACAACATGCTTGTTTCAGTATTTGGTCAATGGTATCTTTATCCACCAGTGAGTATTTTACAACTCTTCTATTTTTTTGATTTATCATTTGTTCTAGTTTTGTTTATTTCTTACTTGTTGCCCATCCCACAAGTTGGTGGAAGGATTGAAAGGTCAACCCAATTTTGGATGTTGTCAAACAATCCCTAAATGTATGGACATTTGGAGGGGGTGGAGAGAACACATTCCATTGAACCACCTTAACTTGTTATAATATAATTACATAGTAGTTCCACCTCTGAATGAGTTTTGTGAGTTGCATATTTTTATGTGGAAGGGTGTGCAAGAGTTCCTCACAAGTTGAACTTTCAAATGTGGGTTGTTAGAGTATAACAAATTTGAAAACAAAAATATATTCATTTTTTATAAAATAAAATTAAGCAAAATTAAAATCCTAGGTTGGACACTTGAATGGAGTCCGTAAGAAAAATATATTGGAAAGAACATTGAAAAAACACTTGATCTTGATAAGCAAAGCAAGGTCATCAAACCCTAAACATAGGAAGTAGAATGTTGGGGATCAAAAACAAATTTTGCATATCGGTTTCAAAGCAAAACATGAGTCTCAATTAAAAAAGATGAGGCACCATTTCAGGGTACTTGCTAGGTTTACTCCACTTTCAAATGCTTGGTTGTGGGTGCCTCAAGAACCTTATCCCAAATTTGCTAAAGTTAAATGAATTTCAAATTTGATCTCCAACAAACCCACTTTTAACACACTACTCAAATTCCATGGTCATTTGAAGATTTACTGTTTAGGCAGGCAGAAAAAAATCCAGAATTGTAACCGATGGGGAGAAAATCTCCATTGATTTTACTTATTGACAGAACATGAAAACTTTCCATGGACAGCAATAGCGTTTGAGGGTGGTTGATTGAGATGTTCTATGGACAGTGTTGAGAGGGGCCCGCATGTGTGACATGGAAGGCCCAATGGTGGGGCATTGCAACCCAGAACAGGTGCTGGACAAAGCTCGATGGGGGGTATTTAACGTCTTGCAGTACCTCGTCCCTAAGGATGTTTTCTTGGTTTTGAAAAGAACAATTCGTTGGGCGGTTTAGATGTTTTAAAAATATGGAATATATTTGGTTCCAGGTATACAAAACATTCTCAAGAATTAAAGCCTGGTAGTTCTAGGGCCACATTCAATTTTTTAGATTCTTGATTCTTGGGTAAATGGTTCTAAACTTTGTATTAGACATATTGGTTTTTGGTTCAAAGCAAGGCTAGTTTGAGACCTTTATTTGGTGGGATTTGAAGGCCAGGTTCAAATTCAGTTCCATGCCCATTAACAACATTCAGCCCATTGAACTCATTGTCCTCATTTGTACATTGAGACATAGAGCCTGTTTGAACCTCTGCCATCAAGGGCGGACAGACATTGTATTCCTCAAATTGTGTACTTCAAAACCAAGCATAAGCCAAGGCTTAATGCAACTTCCTATGAGAAACTCAATAGAATCATCTCTAACTATACCCCCTTTGGTTGGATGTTCCAAAAGGTCCTTTTACTATGATAGAAGCAAAAAGATTAGAGTCTTGAACAAAGCAACAGAGCTGAACCTAGGACCCAAGAACCTAGAACCCTAAAACTCAAACCCTATCTAACCCTTGGACCCTAGCCATCACCTAAGTTACTCTGTGACCTGGACCTTGTAAAAAACCCTTAAGATTCATCACATCTGGGTCCATGTAGACTAGTCGAGTTTGGTTCTAAGCCATATCCATGTAGACCTGCCAAGTAGGGTTCAAAGCCAGGTCTGGGTCCATGTACTAGACTCAGTGAGTCTGGTTCCTAAACCCAGACCTGGCCAATGCTTGTCCTTACTAAACATGTACTGGTATGAGGTTGATATTACCTCATGTCCTATGAGGCACATACTGGAACAAGGCTGATTTTGCCTCAGGACCCAGGTCATACTGGTCCTGGTGGTTCTTCAATATAAGGATCAATACCAATGTATATACCATGATCTCATTACATATATTATGGTTGCAATGGACCTATTTTTGTGTGACTAACCTTGAGAACTAATCAACTGTGAAATTTTGTGAACACTGTTTTGTGATAGAGTTAAGAAAAGCCTTTGACATGGTCTATTTGACATGGATAGCTCATGTCAGTAGACCAATGTTGGTCAATTCCAAGTTCTAGCTTGGTTCCTAGTCTGGATTGTGATCCAGTTCCAAGCAATTGGATTTGAACATATTAGTTTCCTGTTGTAATTGCAACTGAGCTGGATTGTGGTCCAACCTTTATTGAAATCAGACTACAGATTAACCCTACAACCAAACTAGAACCCCAACTCGGTTAATGCTGGAGTCCTTACATAGATTATGTTTCTTTAGCAATCAATTGATGGTTTTTTTTCCTTTTCCTCGAGAAGTAGGATGTATTTTTCAGGCATGCCTGGTCAAATTTAACTCACGTTAGACAATTTTTAATCTTGGGGTTATGTGTAGTTAAGGTACAAACAAAATGGGTTTCAAATCAGACCATAATTTATTGAAATCATTTTTATGACCAAAACTGACTGATTTTTTTTGAAGAATAGCATAGCTGCCTACATCCAAGGATCCATCAAATTAAAATAGTGAAAACCACAACCTCCAGTGCCCTAAGCCAAATGAAGATCCTAGCCAGAAATAGACCAAAGGTTATCTTCAAAACCAAGAACTAAACAAGGGCTCAATTTTGAACCTTATTGGGAATCATTGTTGAGTATATGCTATTATTTAATATAACCAACCCAACTGTAATATCAATTCGTGGTTTGACCAAGTATGGATAAAGATGAGCTCATCCTTTACAGTGAGAAACGCACAGGATGGGTAAGGCCCACTAGTGGAGAATATTTTACAAATGCGGGGCCAGGACTGAACTACCCACCTTGTTCATATGTACCCCTTATCTTGCGCTCTAGCGCTTTACCTTATGTGCCTACACATAAGACGTAAGTGTCTAAAATCAATCGTCACTTGTGAGACTTTATATGGACACTGGAGATGGTCCTAGGGTGACTTCGTTTTATTTTGTCACCTTGCCAAAATCTCGCTGTCCATGAGGAAGGAATGAAGGAAGGAACGTGGAAGACGTCACGCGAATAGCGTTGCGCTTGCTGCTGCGTTTCCATCGTGGACTGTACCCAGCTTCTTGCTAACGTGGCATGCCTCGGTGGAGTCGCTTGGGGCTCCATACTACATACCTCCATGCCGTTGCACAAGAGCTCTCCAGTTATATTACATTACATTGCTGTCTTTTGACATTCGCGTACGTCCCGACTCACTTATTGCACCTTCCTGGTCGCTGGTTGCTTTAACCTTATACCTTTACCCTCTGGCGAGTCCCATACCCCGCACCTGGGGGCTCTGGTACTATCTATTCTGGGCCCTCGCCGGTTACGTATCATAGAGACCACCTCCTTCAAAGTTCGCGCTGTCGAGGACTTTGAAATCCAGTCTTTGAAATAGCAAGACGGCGCGTACTTGAGCTCCAAAACTTTCCAAGTGGCATCCGGTGCAGCAGGGTGGAAAGGGACCTCATGATCAGTCCAAACTGATAGGACTGCTGGGTATAAATAGGCCGACTTGAACCGAAATCATTTCATCTGCATTCTAAGATCACATTTGCAGTGATTGAGTTGTGCACAAACTTGGCAGTTTATAGCAGAATTATATATAGTAGATGCGCTGTAGCTAGCGATCTGCAACAGCTTGTCGATCGGGGTCGCAGAATCAGCTGTCGATCCAGCTTTTACCAATTACTTAACTGACAATCACAGGTCATCATTTGTTTGGAGAGATATACTACTGATTAGACGAGATGATGAAGTCGCGAGTTTTGAGTAGTGATCTTCTGCGTGTGTGCGCCGCCCTGGCTATGGTCCTTGTGGCTGTCGTTCATGTCCATGGTATGTGAAGAACCCGCTGCACTCTTTTGATTAGTGATGAACTTACTGCATATGTGAAATTAATAAATTCGTTGCAATGTTGGACCGAGTTGCTCTAGTACTGCCATTGGATAGCATTCACGGCCTACTGTACCCATGAAAGTTAACACATGATCAACTTGACCTAAGAGTCAATGAGCCCGAAAGCGTGTAATCAGTCTTTAGTCTTCTTACGCAGTATCGTCTGACTTGCCGCCAACCAGCTCGGGTGCGATGGCATTCAGATACTTGTAGTGAAGGGCTTTTGCGATGGTGGGCATGCATATATATATTTCCTTCTTGTATAGAAAATTCTACTCGATGCGCTTGCTTTTTGTGTACTATAATTGATCCAATGTTTTGTGATCGATGTGCAGCGGCCGTTCCCAAATATAATCCATTGCGTGATCCCAGCTTTGGTCCCATCCCTGGCGAAGATCCAAGCTACTCTGATTACCTCGGCGTAGCCCCAGCCTTCCCAGGCAACCTCTCCAGCCCCATCCTCAATACTACCTCTGGTACACCGGGTCTAGATGACGTCGTCTTCCAGAACTTGCTCGGTGCAGAGTGGCTGGTGTACAACGTGTATCAGCAAGGCGTGGAGCTCTTCAACGCCAGCGACTTCATCAACGCAGGCTTCCCCAATACTACCTTTGATCGCATCGCTCAAATTCGTGACAACGAGGCTGGACATTTACGCGTCTTCCAGGACCAGATTTCCAACGCGTCTGTCGCGCCTGGCCCATGCAAGTGAGTGTCGTTTCCTTTTGCAAATTGAACACAGTACGTGAAATTCGTGGAAATGGGAAGTGAATTTAGCTCTGCAGATCAGTATTTTCTAACAACAATTACCGCAATCTCGTGTCTTCTGACGACGTAGGTACGATTATGGTCTGACGGGAGACCCGGCAGAGTATCTAGCATTTGCCACGTTCGTGGAGCTGACGTCCATGGCGTTCGTGAGCGGACTAACAGAACAGGTAAAACTGAACATCTCCAAGGGCGCACTAGCAGTGATTGGGCAGGTAGAGACACGCCACGAGGTCTGGTTTCTGACAGACATCTGGGGTTCGCCAAAGTACGGAGGCCTTCCTTTCGCGGGACCTGTCGACACATTCTATCCATACGCAACGCAGATCCTTGACACCACAAACGGCTTCATAGTAGACGGCTCTTGCCCGCCAGCCAATCCACCGTATCCAATCGGTGCCCAAAACTTGCCTCGACTGACATACAACACCAACATAACGTCAACGCTGGCACCGGGGACGACGATTGAGCTGATTGTAGAGACAAATTCCGGAAGGCAGCTGGCCAAGGCCGACAACTACTACGCCGTGTTCTTCCATGCATTGAACACCTACAGTGTGCCATTCAACACCAGCACTGGCATCGTCACCATCCCTGTCCAAATCGAGCCGCTTGGCCTCCTTATGATAGCTATTGCCGACGAGCCTGGCGCTCCCACCGCGGAGAGCGTCCTCGCGGGTCCGTTACCGATCTTGCAAGCTCCGACTTCCCTGCGACCTTATCTCGCAGGATTGTGAGGAAGTTGGTGGAGTGGCCCCTCGACGCTTGGCCCTAGGCAGTAGGTACTACGTAGCTACGTATTGCCAACACTAAGTTAACGCTTACCTAGCTACCTATTAGGATGGACCGATCGATTATTGACCTGCCTTCGGAGGGAGAGAGTACATAACTAGTATGTTTTGATTTGGTCTTGCTATCCAGTGTTCACCAGTGATTTGTTTTGGCCAAAAAAATCGTGAAAACGTGACACAGTTTTTTGAAAATGGAATATTTTGTTATAATTCCCTTTTTCTTTTAAAAACAAGCCTGCAAGGAACAGAAAACCGTTTTTTTGGAGAGTCATCACATTTATGACTACTGGATGTAGAGTCCCTTGAAATATTGTACACAATTCAAAAGCAAATTAGCTTAATAATCTAACTAGGTCAATAGGGTAGCCAATATGTGAAATTATTTTCATTCTTCACTATGGCATGTGTTCGTTCGTAAGTTCTTGTTATTGTAACTACCTTAGTGGCATGTTGATGAGTTTAAAGTTGATGGTGATATAATTGGAGTTGAACATGGCATTGGTTATAAATTAGTATTTCATAATTATTCAAAATATCCATTAAACACATCATACACATTAATATGGAAGCTTAAAACATGTAAACCAAACAAAGAAATAATTACTTAAATATAAAGAAATATCAACTATTGGATTTATTTTTTTAATATTTGCAAAAAATTAAGAAAAAAATTCATTAGGTGGTCTTTAGCAATTGAAGATGGAAATCATTCAGTGGCCACCAAGTGTTTCCTAGTAGTCCCCCTAGTAGTCCAAGATCAATATCATTTGGTGGTCACTAGGTGGTCCCTAGTAGTCTATGTCGAAACAACTTGGTGGCCATCATGTGTTCTCAAGGTGAAAAAAAAGAAAGATTTAGTGGTCACCAAATGGTCTTTCATAATGTAGAATTAAAACAACCTAGTGGCCACCAGGTGGTCCCTCGTAGTGTAATGTTGAAACAACCTATTGGCCACTGGGTGGCCAAGTGAAAAAAAAACCGAGTAGCCACCAAGTGGACTCTAGGTGGAAAAAAAGAAGAAGACTTAATGGCCATTAGGTCTTCAAGTGCAAGAAGAAAAAAAAGGGGCTTGGTGGTCATTAAGTCATCATTCATAGTCTAATGTCAAGAGAACTTGGTGGCCACTAAGCCTCCAAGCGAAAAAAAAATGATTTAATGGCCACCAAGTCATCTGTAATTTAGTTCTGAAAACACATGGTGGCCACCAAATGGTCTTTAAGTGGAAAAACAAAATGACCTAGTGACCACCAAATGGTTTTTAGGGGAAGAAAAAAAACCAATTGGTGGCCATCAGATGGTTTCTCGTAATCCATAGTCAATTTTTTTTTCTCGTTTAGATGGTAAGGAGATTTAGGTGGCCAACCAAATCTAATGTAAAATGAAATTAAATAAATTGCAACCATTTGATTTTTCCTTTCTTAAGGAGGGGAGAACCTAGCGACCACATAATTATCTTTACTACAATGGTTTATAAAAATATAACTACATTGATATGATTTTTCTTTACTAGAATTGTTTAAAAAACGAAAATTCATGTTTCATTGCATACTAAACATAGAGTACAATGTTGCTATTAATAGTGAAAAAATTATATTTATATAATTTAATGGAATTCCTTTTTGATTCAAGAATATGGGATAAAATGTATAGAGTGTTTGTTCAAAGAAGAACATAATGTAATTTTAATATAGGTTAGTAAACAAGTATGTGAAAAACCTTTGCGATAAAGTTTTATAACTTTTCCACATTGCTCAATAGCCTTTGAGCATTGAAAAGATTTTGTAACCCTTTTCTTGGCACATTTAATGGTTAAAAAATCACTAGAATTGATTAAAAGATGATCAATATATGGGTTATGGAAGTGAAGAGGGTGAAAATGTAAGGTTTAAACACACAAAAAACAATTTTTGTTTTAAAACTTGAAATATATATATGTTGGTTTAATATTTTTACATCTGAAAGATCATTTGTAGAGCTTTAAATTTCATACCATAATTTTTATATCACTTAAAATGAATAAAAAACGAAAGAGATATATGGTTTGAAACAAGGGGGTATAATTTTTTATTTTCATGCTTGAATGATTTTTTTTTTTTTTTTTTTTTTTTTTTTTTTTTTTTTTTTTTTTTTTTTTTTTTTTTTTGGGTTTTTTTTTTTTTTTTTTTGTTGTTATTAATTTTTTATCTTGTTATTTTTCTTTTCTTGAGGTATTAATTTTTAAAATCATTACATTTCCACAACATCTTTTATTATGCACTTATTATGCATTTTGTTCTTTTTGTTTACATATTATGTGTATGTGTGTGCATGGTTTTGTTTATTTCTTGATTGATTTTATTTTTTTCACATTTTCCCTATGTTTATATTCACCTTCATTTACCTTTTTTTTTTGAAAATATTATCTTTTTTTTTCAAGGGGCCAAAGTGTTGTTCATAGCTAGCCTCATTATGCCTCCATTTCAAAAAGCATGTGGAAATTGTCATGTAGGAGATGTAATCATTTCTCCAACGGGTGGTGTTCATTGTAATGCTTGTCATTCAAAATCAATGGTTCAAAAATTAGGCTTTCTTAGTGGCTCCATTATAATCAATAATTAGCCTATGTTATTGACTATTGAGGGCAAATGGCTTGAAGCAATTATGCATATGAAAAAAATCTAAATTCTTGGATTTGCTTTGTCTAAAACAAGTTCAACTTTTCATTTCAATTTGAATTCATGGTAAATTTTGATTATCAACCACACTTGCCCTTGTTGGCTTTCAAGAAAACATCCAACAATTTATCCCACAAGGGGAAACCAATTTGAAAAAAGAAGGTTTGATTATTCTTTTTATAATTATTCTACTAATATTGTCCAACATAGTGTGAAATGCAAGTTTGACTTCAAATTTTTCAATGCAAATAATTTTTTCAATGAAAGCAATTTTTCAATGCAAGTACTTTTTTCAATGAAAGGAGTTTTAAAACAGAAATGATTTTCCAATATAAGTAGTTTTTCAATGCAAATAATTTTTCAATATAAGTAGTTTTTCAATGAAAACAATTTTTAATGATTTTTTTTTTCAGTACATGAAAAAAAATTAATAAAAATATTTTTTATAATTTTTTTTTCAATGCTAGAAATTTACAACTCAAGAAATTTTTTCCATATAAACAATATTCCAATATAAAGAGTTTCTCAATGCAATGAATTTTCCCAAAAAATAATTTGAAGTAAATATTTTTAAATGAATTGTTGATTTATTTTTTTGAATGCCTAGTGATGACATTCTTCATTTTGCAACTTAAAATCTTTTAAAATTCTTCATTTAGCACCTTGTCATAACATTCTTTACCCGCGAATGTTTACCAAATTACACTGTTTACCAATTAAAATTCTATAAAATTCTTTAAAATTCTTGCTTATTTGGGCTTCCATAACATTCTCGCACCAAGAATGTCATAACTATGTTTGAATGTATTTATGTGGGAACCATGTTTTTTAAAATATAAATATCTATCAAATTGAAGTTCATAATAATGGAAACACCTTTATTATATATTGTTGATTCATCACTTGAACCTTCATCACTTGAACCTGCATTGCATTCATATGGCCTTCATTTAATTTTAGCATACAATATGAAAAAGATAATTTTTTAAAAAACTTTATGTCTTATTTATTGGATAATCATTTATCATCTCTTGAATTGAAGCAAAATAACATGGCACATTTTAATAAATGTTTACTATTGAATACAAAAAAACCCAACAATGTCATATTCGAGAATTAAATCCAAGTTTTTTGTTTAATTTACATCAAGGCATGGTCACAAATGAACATCAATATGTGACAAAAATGGGATTAAGTGTTGATATGGGAGGTTTGTGCAAAAAGTTCACTTCAATATTTTGGGTAGCTGAATATTTACCAAGGTTAATTCACATTTGGAATAAAGTATCAAAACACATTATGTTTTGATGTGGCATGGATTTTCATTCTATCCCCTTACATATAATATACAGTTCTCAACATTTTGATCCAATTCAATATGTGAACAGTCTACTTAGGTCTTTGCATACTTTTCAATTTAAAGTACCATATATTTAGATGATTTTTCATCTTTTTTGGAATCAGTGGTGCAATAACCACCAATCCAATTATGGAAACTAACTACATGTTTTTATTGGAATGAAAATTTTGATTATCCATTAATGGACATTTTGAAAGATAATTGGGATTCACCATTGGAGTATGTTGTTTCATTATTCAACACATTTTATAATACAAATATAACTAAAGAAAAGTTTAAAATCCTATTTAATACTTTTTTTTTTTTTGAAAACCAACACAAATGTTTTTATCAATAAAATTTTGTCTACTCTATTCACTTCAATTTCCCTTACCAAAGTTTTAAAATATCCTTAAATCCGAGATGTTCCGATAATTCCATGTTTTAATTGTGAAATCTTATGTTTTTTAAAACAACTTAAATGTTTTTCAAATTAATTATCAAGAAAACTTTTTATATATTTTCAAATTCAAATATAACCTAGTTCAACATCATACATATGTACAAGTTGTTTACACAATATCAATGAAAGAAACCACCCTTATATTAAATACTAAATAAAATTTCTAAAAACAAAATCATTTCATTAGTTCAAAAATTAACATAATTAGAAGAACGTCTTATTTCACCAGAAGTATAGGTAATATAAGATGCATGGTAGTGTTATTAATATCTTTGCAAATGTGGATCAAACTCATCAATGCTACCACGTTTACAACATGATGGTGCAATAATAAGTATGTTTCTTAAACAACATCTTAAATACAAATAATTTTATATGTCAAGAAATGTTCATCCAAATAGGGTGATGGTGGTTTTACGAGATTTAATTGAAACACCATTATACACTAATAGATTCAATGATACATAATTTTTTAGATGTTTAAAAAAAATGGATTATGAAAATACTATATATTATATTGCCACAAGTCAAACTTTTCACCTTTTCAGTTTATTTTAAAATCAACATTTAAAGGAACAAAATTTTCCAAGATTATTTTACAAGCAATTTCGATAAATTTATAAAGGTTTTACATATCAACAAATATTTCAATGGAAATTACTTTGTAAATTTGGAGATTTGTCAATAAATATTTATAGTTTTTTTTTAAAGCTATTAAATTTTCCATCCAAAAAATCATAGGTTCTAGTTGGGTGTGAATATGAAAAAGGAAAACTATGTGGTAGAATTTTACAAGCTTATCAAATATGAAATTAAAAAAATTTAGATAATATTTTCAAATCATACTTAAATTATTGTGATTTGGAAGGTTTGTGTAATTCACCAGATTATTTTGAAAGGTCACAAAAATAATTATTTGTAATGATTCAACAATTTAATCCTTCGACATTCTTTATCATGTTTACAACCATTGGAAGATTGTGGGATCCTCTCATTAAAACTTTACACACATTACATGCTTCAAAATTAAATCTCCCAAATAAAATAAAAAACCTCCAATCTATTCATATAACATAATTGTTATGAATTGACCTTGTCACATGTGCAAGATGTTATGACTATAAAACACCTTATTTTTGCAAACTTATCACAAAAGATCATTTTTTTTTTTAGATATATATTTCTAATTTTTTTTCATCATGGAATTCCAAAATCATGGGAGTGAACAGGACGATGGAGTTTTATGGATAAAAAATGCACCTATGTATAGAGCACACACAAATGAAGAAATTGAATGGTTTATAAACATGTGTATTTTTTGTGATGTATCATTGTCACCAACCCTTCACAAAATGTACAACAACATCAACACACATATACAAGTAAGAAAAAAACAAGGTTGTTTGTAGATTTCATTATCCATTACCTCTTATGCATGAGAAAAATAAATTTTAGAATCTCTTCAAATAAATGGAAATTATCCATTTTCACAACAATACTTCCATACACAAGCAAACAAAATATTTCAATTTTTAAAAAATGTTTTTTGAAATGATGAAAAATTATTTTTTGAGTATCTAAATTTTTAAAACCTTGATGAAAGCCCATATATAAATTAAGTTTGAAAAATAAATTAACAAAATCACATATTTTCTTAAAACAAACACTTAAAAACATGAAAACTAATGCATTTTGTATGCTTGTTGCTCATTTGTGGTTTGCAAATATACATATTTAATTTATCTTCAACACATAAGTAACTATAACATAGTGCCCATCATATATGACAAAAATAAATAATTCAATAACATCATAATTACATTCTATCATAAAAAATTACATCACAAATAATATAGATACAAATACAAGAATCAAAAAGTTAGGTAATACTTTATTTAATGTTCAACAAATGATTGCTCAACTTGTTGTTACCTTGTGTTTTTTTAACCATTATATCATTCATTTCAAACATTTCAATTCATAAACATTTCAACTTTTGAAGGACGTGATTTTGTGTTAAAATCACAAGTTGCATTAAATAAATTGGAACCAAATTCAACTAATATAATATGTTCATTGATCATAAACAAATATATTAATCGTCTTAATCAATATGAATCATTGTCATTAACATAATTTAGTTTTTTTTATAGCTTTAAAAAAAAATTCAAAACATCGTAAACCCAAAATTATGAAGTTTGTAAATTGTAATAAATATAAAGATATCGAAAATTGGTAAAAAAAACACAGTTGTATTATATTCACCATTTTGAAACTCAAAAAATTTAAAACTTAGAAATAATTTAACTTAGTATGATACATATTTTCAACAACATGATGAAATTTCTAAGATTAAATTTATTTTCAACTACCAAATGCCATATCCAAATATAAAAGAAATGGATGATTTAGTAGATTCAAAATCAAAACCATTACGTTCAACTAACATATGGACTAATGATATAAATAATGAAGTAAATGATCCACATCCTATAACTTTTGTAATAAACACAATCAATATTGAGCACTATGATTTACGATCTAACTTTGTCATTCAATCATGTAATGGATCAAACAAAAAATCAAAATTTTTAGAAGATGAAAATTTCACAAAATCATCATATTCCATGATGATGGAAGAATTTGAATATCGTAATGTACTTAAACAATTAAATGTTTAAAGAAAAAATATTAATATTTGATGATGTTAGGCATAAAAAACAATTATACCTTAATACACTGATATGTATTTTTAACAACATCACAAACTTGCCCCCTCTTTGTATGAGTGTTTTTACAACACCTTAACAATATGTTCAACGTTCAATGTTGATACAATCATTGATATGATGTTAAGGTGACATTGTAACAACATGTCTTGAAATGACATTGATATAATACTAAAATATTTGACATCTTATCAATATTAGTCCAATGAAAAAAAAATGACCAACATTGGCATAACATACATTAATAAGTCATCAAATTGATGACTATATGTTGAAGATTCATTAGTGATATGGTAATTGATACAATATGTTGATGGCATCATAACAATATGTATTGAATCAGCATTGGGATTGTTTTGACATAATTTACATTTTTTCAACACACATTCAATGAATAAGATTTTATCAATGCTAAGACAACACAAATTGATTAGCTATTGAATTGTCGTTGTTACAACCTTCATAAAGGTGAATTTTCAATGTTGTTGCATATCACATAAAATCAACACATTAAAAATGTTAAAACAATGGTATTCATTGTCACAACATTAATACAATCCTATGAAATGTTGCAATATCAAATGGGCAAATAACAAACATTGATTCAATATAAATCAAATCTTGCATTTGATAAGTGTTGAAACAACTAGTACCATTGTTTTGACACTGATTCATAACAAATCAATACAACATTGCATTTATATTATTCCATATAAATTATATAAAATATACATGCATTATGTATAGGTAAAGTGAAAAAAAACTCCAAGTCTTGCACTTGAATTGATATATAAATAAAGTTTTGAACTAAAGTTCCAACAATAGGAAGAACTCCCTAAAGTGGTCTGGTGCATCACTAATTTGCCTACTTGTTACCTTCATTCCAAAGGATACAAAAGAATCTTGAGTGGAACTACTACTCAGGCATCACCTAAGAGCAAGAGATGTATTATCAATGTTAAAGTTTTGTGACAACTAGGTCCAACACAAGGAACCTAGATTTTTACTGCATAAAGATCTCATCAATTGAGAGCCAATGTTCTGTTGTTACAGAATTGTGACGACATCTTAAACTGTCATAGTTTTGGATCACAAGATCGCAAAAAGAAGCAGTTACACAATACAAAGGAAATAATGAAATGTTGACCTTGAGATGATTGAGTAGAGCATCTAAGCTATTGTTGTTTTTCTTGAAGGAAGATCATGGTATCAGAAGTGGAAGAGAATGTAGGCAATTCATGCCATGATAAATGACAGGTTCCAGGCCAGGGTCCTTCACAAACACTACAACGGGTGCTAACTTCACTCCTATTCTGTCCACAACAACCCAATCATCACCATATGTTGATTACTAACGGAGACTAAAATTGGTAAATTCATAATTCAAGGATTATTACGATTATACAATAGAGATATATTTTGATTCAACAAAAACCAAGATTTTACTTATGGCATCAATCCCTTCAATATTGATGGTTTAACAATACATTTAACATTGAACATACATGTTCAAAAATCCTTACTTAGTTTTACTAAAGTTATCATCAGATTCAATAAATAGGTTTACATGTCGATATGAACAATTACAACTTGAAGTGATAAATGAAATATCATTTGTTGGTGTTGATGTTATCATGATTGTTGATTTTTATCAAACACCCGTTGTGAAACATAATTAAATTTTTCAAAATATCAAAGATAATGTTAATGCATTAGCGCCAAATTTTTGGCAAAAATATGTTCAATGTTATGAACTAAATAAAGTTATGCAATAGTCTAATATGGTATTTATACAAAATTTGAACAAATTTTGTATTGCAATAGAAAATACAAAGGATATTGAATTTATAAATTTAATTTGTAATCAACAACCACCCAACAATTTTGTTATTCAATATTTATTTTATACAAATAAACTTGTGCAAAAACATAATGAAAATGTGGTCATTAACACATTAAGTCCCACGTTTGTTTTCAAAGTAGTGGACATCAACCATCAATCATGCCCACCATTTTACAAACTCTCAAATGATTCAAGTAAAACTATGGGTTTGCTTTCTATATATGTTGGTTGAATTATGTGTTGGTAACTATGCAACATTTGATTGGGGTGAACCCATTGTTGGGCAATACCATTAGGAACCACTTCAAATAATGGTTAAAAAATAAAAACAATTAAATCATTTTTCTAGGCCTTTTTTGTTAAATGCTTTCACAATTATAAATTATTGTTTTTTCATGTTTATCAATTGCATGTTCTAATATATGGCTTGAAGTCTATTTGGGAATTTTAAAAATTGAAAAAAATTATATTCTTAATGAAAATAACCCTTTAAAAATTTGATAATTTCAAATTTGGAAAATCATAACTAAATCATATTTAATCAATTAATTGCCAAATAAAACCCTGAAAATAAAATGATTTCCAAATTACCTTAGGAAAAAAATTCATAAGAAAAGTTTTAAGTCATGTGTCAAATTTGTGTTCCTAACTAGAAAGTTCAAGGAAAAATACCACTGTTATGTTCCTGAAATGTTTTTAAAATGTAATGATTAGGAACATCAAAACACAAAATATGTTTGATATTATTGGGTTTTCAAAATCGATGAAATAATAATGTATTTATAAAAAAATTTAATGAAAATGTTCATTTTAATGCTTCTTATGATTTTTCAAAGTTTGATGGGTCTAGGCAAATCAAGGTGTGATGTTCTTAGTGGTACCACCCAAGGATGGGCTTTTCCATGGTCTTGTGAATAGAGTTGATGGCATTTTTAAAGCATTAACAACATATTGTGAAAAAATCATATATATGGATAATGTTTCAAAATTCTAAAATTGGAGCACTAATAAGAGCAAAATATAGTCATTATTATGACAACATTAAATCAAAATATACACTAATTGAACCTATTATCAAAGATATAAAAGTTGGTAAATCCCAATCATTTATCATAATAATGATTCAATTTCCAATTTAACTTACAACAATAAGAACCATTAATCGTTCTTACGGATTATTGTTAAATGAATTGGTTTTTGATCCTTCTAATGTTAAAAAACATAAATTAACATATACAACATTATCCCACATTTGAACAAAAGAAAAATTATTTTTGTTAGTTCCTTTCCAACATGAAATTTTTTATGTGCATCCAAGAGTACATGTAAAAAATGAATAGATTGAAAACACTTACAAATTGGATACCATTTATTTTTCAATTTAAAAACTTACATAATTTTCATGTAATTATACAAGCCTTGAATACAACTTTTTTTCAACATTACGAAAACATCAATTATGATCATAACCTACAAATGTTTCATATCTTATATTTTATAGAAACAAGAATACACCATGCATCAACAAATGTGCACAAAATTATAAATTCATCAAAATATTCATATATTTCAATCCATGATGATCATGGGTTAATGATGATGTATGACATGGACATGCACTTAGATTCCTTTGATACAATAATTAATGATGGTTTAAAATATATAGTAAAAATTTAAAATATTAATACACAGAAATAAAATAAAATTGCATGTGTGTATGAAGCTCATTCATGTTTAATCTCCACAATCTTAAACAATCTTCAAACTATAATTCAACAATTTCTTGAAGATTGTCTAGTCATCATGATGGAAGAATTTAATGTTGACATCATAAAAAAAAATAACCAACCAAAAAAAATAAAATAATTATATTTCATAGATAAATTCCATTTAAATTCATAATTTAATGAAAACACCATAAAAGTTGGATGTCAATTAGACCGTATATGGGGAAATGTTTCTGGAAATGAATGCAAATGTGGTGTAATATAAGCATATTGGTTAGATTTTCACAAACCGATTTATATCCTATTCAAATTAGCAAACACACTTCCAATGTATAACAAAAACCATTAATGTCTCCATTTATTTAAAGTGTAGCAATTGTGAAAATATGCATTTAAATGTTGCATTTTCCACCTAATTAAGTTCTCCCAAACTGTTGGCACCTACAAGGCTTGAATTTGCATTTTTACATTCTTTCATGGACCATGTGCCAAAAAAACCCATAAATATCAATGATAAGACAAAAAAATTTGAACAATTTTTTAATCCACATGTACACCCATCAAACATCATAACAAAACACCTTTCATGAAAAACCTAAACCCAAAATGTGATAAAAATAAATATAAGAATTGCTAAATTTTCAAACTTCAAAATGAAAGTGAGATTAAAAATAAAATATTTTCAATGTAAAGTATATACATTCAATATTGATGTTTGTTTCAAACATCGAAGTACTTCATTCACAATATTGTTAAAAATTGTCTACATTATCCAAGTTTGAAAAACTTGGAAACTTGGATTTTCTTAAACAATATAATTATTTATAACTTTATATTCATTTGTATGATTTAAAAAAACAATGGAACTATGATTTCAATTTCTACAATCAACTCTAAGATGGTTAGAAAACTTTTTGTTTTTAGTACAAATGTGAAAAAATAAATTATGGTCTTTCATAAAGCCAACAACTTTCATCCAATATAACTTGAGTTCATAATAGAACATTAAATGTAATACCTTATTTTGAGGACAGGGCCTCTTGTGGCAGAGTTGCATGTTTTCTTTTGTGATGAGAATCTTTCACTGGGCCCATCACAATAGAATTAGTCAAGCTTTGCAGAATCCCAAAATAGTTATATTCATTCTTTTGGTTGCTTATATAATAGGACTTAGGGCAAAGGATATGGGATAATGCAAGGAGCTATTGGGAACATGTTAAGGAACACATTGGGAATAACAAAAGTTCAACATTCCCATGCCCCCCCCGCCCAAAAGAAAAAAAAATCGGGCTCCCTGGGTGCATGCTGCCTCCCTCATTGGTTGCAAGAATTTTTTTGCCTATGTGTGTTCTTTACCATTTTTGGCCCGGTTTGTCAACTACCAATATTTTGGGAACATGGGGCACTCCTCTACATAGAATCCTAAATATGCTTCCCCCCAAATAGAAGCATGCTTTGTCATGTTTCCCTTTGGTCCCTTGCACTCCAATCCCCACACCCACCCCTCTGCCCCTCTACAATTTACATCCACAGAAGTTGAACCATGGCCAAACAATAGTAATGGGACGAAAAATGAGGTCTTAGTAGGAACATCTTAGGAAACACATTGAGAACTTGGGGAACACCTTGGGAACTTGATGAGAGCACATTGGGAATAAAAACAAAAAATTCCCCTCCCCCCTCTTCCCCTCCTCCCCCAAAAAACTCAAAAGAGACAAAAAAAAAAAAAAAAAAAAAAAAAAAGCCTGCTGAGACTTCTTCTCCTTGGCTGGATAAATTTTCTATTTTCAAAACAATTAGTCACCATTTTCAACCTGTACTAATATCCCCCATTATAAACTTGGGGGTGTTATTAACTCGAAATTCAAGCACAACTCAAAATCATGAATTAAACATTTGTGGACCATACTGCGACACAATGGTGATTGTGCATATCAGGAAGGGGGTGGGGACCAGGGTACTGAAATATCATCTTCTCAAAAACATTTTTTGGAAATTTCAGGGGTTTTTCTTTCAATTTTGTGATGTGACACATTGGCAATCATCGACAAGAGGAATTGGCCAAATCTAGCTACAGGTCACAGAGAAGAGAAAAGTATACAAATTTAAAAATCATACTATATCTCAGCTACATGTTGGAACATATTGTCTAAATATGGCAGTTCGAGAATATTTTCCCCTGAAATCTGGTGAATTTGGCCTCTTTTCTTTTTTGCAAAAATCTTTTTATGAGTCATACTGGATTTCTTTTGTCTCGCCAAGTGGCAAAAACGCCCAAAACTAACACAAGTTTGAATAGGGATGGGGTATAATGCTGACTTGTTTGTGTTGGAGTGTATGTAGGTTAAATGGAAAACGTGGATATAATATAAGTGGACGAGGTTGCTTTTCATCCTATTTGCAGTGGTTTTGCAGGGCTTTACTCATTATAAGGCACCAGGTGAACTTTATAATGAATTAGATGTGCATAGATCAACAAGTGGACGAGGAAGAGCAGGGTCCAAGTCATCACATTATGAGAAAATATTCTGAAGTGAAGGGTCCCACAATTTTTTGCCTTTCACTGGAAAGGCGAAATATTATTGAAGGGCACTGAAAGCCTCAATTCAGGTGATGATCCACCTTTCCTCTGGTTGGATCACTTTTATCTGGTGGTCAATGACCCAATAACCCTTTGGTGGTTTCTTGCCTGATTTTCATAAGATCCCCCCTTTATCTACATTTTTGGTGTATAATAGGGACAAAACGGAATTGTAATCTTTTTTGTGTGTAGTGGTATGCAGCCTACATTTCTACAAGGAAAAATTATTGTTACTTATCGAAGTATTCCATGGACATTTTTAAATCCCAAAACAATTGGGTTCTAGATTGCAAGCACCTTTAGATTTAGGCTCTTAAGGACATAGATGTATTATCCATTAACTCCATTGCAGATGAAATGTTTTGAGCATTATCATGACTAAACTTTACATGGGCAATATTGGCTTATAAAATTAAAAATTCCTGTTACTTTTGAAAAGCTCACCATGAAATTGCAAAAATACATTCACATTGTAAAAGGTACTAGGCTTTTAGAGGTAACATAACTGAAAAGGTGAAGGTTTGAAAAATTCAATCAACTCCAGTGGGCCAAGCAGATTCACTCAAACATACTGGTTATCCAGATGACCACACACACATTCATGCTTAAATATAATAGTCCAAAATGTCTTATATTAACTCCATTACACGGCAGCCCAGATTTTAATAAAGACGCTCTTCATAGGTAGCTATGTAATAGGTACTACCTGCCTAGTAGCAGTCCCTATTACCTAGTGCCAAGTGTCCAAGGGACATTCGACCAAGTTCGTCAGAATCCTGGTAGATAAGGTCGCAGGGAAGTCGGAGCTTGCAAGATCGGTAACGGACCAGCGAGGACGCTCTCCGCGGTGGGAGCGCCAGGCTCGTCGGCAATAGCTATCAGAAGGAGGCCAAGCGGCTCGATTTGGGCAGGGATGGTGACGATGCCAGTGCTGGTGTTGAATGGCACACTGTAGGTGTTCAATGCATGGAAGAACACGGCGTAGTAGTTGTCGGCCTTGGCCAGCTGCCTTCCGGAATTTGTCTCTACAATCAGCTCAATCGTCGTCCCCGGTGCCAGCGTTGACGTTATGTTGGTGTTGTATGTCAGTCGAGGCAAGTTTTGGGCACCGATTGGATACGGTGGATTGGCTGGCGGGCAAGAGCCGTCTACTATGAAGCCGTTTGTGGTGTCAAGGATCTGCGTTGCGTATGGATAGAATGTGTCGACAGGTCCCGCGAAAGGAAGGCCTCCGTACTTTGGCGAACCCCAGATGTCTGTCAGAAACCAGACCTCGTGGCGTGTCTCTACCTGCCCAATCACTGCTAGTGCGCCCTTGGAGATGTTCAGTTTTACCTGTTCTGTTAGTCCGCTCACGAACGCCATGGACGTCAGCTCCACGAACGTGGCAAATGCTAGATACTCTGCCGGGTCTCCCGTCAGACCATAATCGTACCTACGTCGTCAGAAGACACGAGATTGCGGTAATTGTTGTTAGAAAATACTGATCTGCAGAGCTAAATTCACTTCCCATTTCCACGAATTTCACGTACTGTGTTCAATTTGCAAAAGGAAACGACACTCACTTGCATGGGCCAGGCGCGACAGACGCGTTGGAAATCTGGTCCTGGAAGACGCGTAAATGTCCAGCCTCGTTGTCACGAATTTGAGCGATGCGATCAAAGGTAGTATTGGGGAAGCCTGCGTTGATGAAGTCGCTGGCGTTGAAGAGCTCCACGCCTTGCTGATACACGTTGTACACCAGCCACTCTGCACTGAGCAAGTTCTGGAAGACGACGTCATCTAGACCCGGGGTACCAGAGGTAGTATTGAGGATGGGGCTGGAGAGGTTGCCTGGGAAGGGTGAGGCTACGCCGAGGTAATCAGAGTAGCTTGGATCTTCGCCAGGGATGGGGCCAAAGCTGGGATTACGCAATGGATTATAGTTGGGAACGGCCGCTGCACATCGATCACAAAACATTGGATCAATTATAGTACACAAAAAGCAAGCGCATCGAGTAGAATTTTCTATACAAGAAGGAAATATATATATGCATGCCCACCATACGGTACAAGCATCTGAATGCCATCAGACCCGAGGTTACCCAGGAGTCAGCTGATACTGTATAAGAACAGCAAGGCTTGATCTCACGCTTTCTGGGTCATTGACCCTTAGCTCAAATTCCCGAGCTTTAGAAGGTGAGGTGTTTTCGACGGGTGCAGTATAAGGCCATGAATGCTATGCAATGGCACTACCAGAGCACCTCGAAACTATTGCAACCAATTTATTTGCACACACAAAAATAACGTATAGTAACTCCATCACTAATCAAAAGAGTGCAACTGGTTCTTCACATACCATCGACATGAACTACAAGCACAAAGACCATAGCCAGGGCGGCGCACACACGCAGGAGATCACTACTCAAAACTCGCGACTTCATCATCTCGTCTAATTAGTAGTATATATATCTCGAAAGAAGTGATGAGCTGTGAGTGTCAGCCACGTTGGCAAAAGCTGGATCGACAACTGATTCTGCAACCTCGATCGACAAGCTGCTGCAGACCGCTACGCAGCGACTAGATATAAGTATACTATAAACTGCCAAGTTCTGTTGGGTGCAAATGACACAGTGCAAACATGATCTTAGAATGCATATGAAATGATTTCGCATCAACTCGGCGTATTTATAATCAGACGTCCAAACTCCAGCCATCAGAGATTCTAAGAGTTCGATTAGTCTCAGGTAATTTTCATTTCCACCCAACTGCGCAGGATGTCGCTTGGAAATTGTTGGAGCGTACGCGGCGTGTCGTTGTTTCAAAGGATGGATTGAAACAAAGTCCGCGATATCGCTCAGTTTGATGGAGTCTCGGTCTGTCTGGAAACGCAGCAGGAGCAGCAGCGCAACGCAATTCATGTGACTTCTTCCACGTTCCTTCCTTCCTTCCTTCCTCATGGACAGCGAGAATTGGGCAAGGTTACAAAATAGCAAAGACCCTAGTGTCACAAGTGACGATTGATTTCAGACACATGCTTATACTCCCCCAAAACACCACCTCCCACCGTCAGCCACAAATAATAAAGAAGAGAAAAAGAAAAAAAGCAAACACTGGGACCGCTCTATTGAGTGCAGGCTGCATTTCCGAGTTGGCTGAGCAGAATTTCTATTCACGACTGCGTTCATCACTAATTTTGGCTTAGTCTAACGGAAGTGCATGATTTGTGGGGACATTGTGTCACTGGTGACGATTCTTTCCACACAATTATGTTTATTTGTACATGTTCAAACACATATGTTTTTACTGCCCCAAAACAACCCCGGCTGCCTGCATCCTCTCTAAAAGAAAAAAAACACTGGGTGCATGCTCTGACAATTCCGTTCCCTACTGCGTTCATCATCTATTTTGGCGTGGGCTAATGGTAGTGACATGAATTGTGGGGGACAGTGTGTCATATGAGTGATGAGATTGTTTTCAGGAGATTGATTTCACGTGTACATTAAAAAACAGAAGTCAATTGCCACTTACTCATCTTGAGCCTTTCTTGCTGTAAAGCCCATAAGCATGGGCTGAACTTTATCATACAGTAAACTCTCTCTAAACTAAAATTGTGTAAACTAATATTCTCTCTGAACTAATATGCGGGCACAGGCCCGTGGGGAGCCTCATACTTAATCTAATAATTCTCCATAAACTGATATTCAATATTTTTTTCCAGTCCCATAACATTTTATAAACTAATATAGCCCCTTTTATAGAGCAAAGGAGGGTATTTTGAGAGTATCGAGAGTGCAGCTTTCCACAACCTCACTTTCTGCCAAGATTTCTATCACTCATGTCATATGATTTTCTACATGCTTCTTTGATTTTTCACCAAGCTCCACAAGGTTCTGTTACCTTCCCCAATGATCCATGACCTTCTACTAACCTCCGTGACCTTCCATGCTGCTTTGGCAAGTTCCTAAATGATTTTTGTTACCCCCCTAATAATTTGTGTAAACTAATATCCTCCATAAACTAATATCTTCCAACCAGTCCCAAGGATATTAATTTAGAGAGAGTTTATTGTACTTGTTTAAACATATGGAGATCCATGTATGGTGTAAGCAAAGATAAAATGGACACAAAAAATGAGTGTCTTCAGTTTTGTCTTATATGGTGCATACAAAACCAAAATAAAATAAAATAATGACAAATAGATTTTTTAGTTTTTATTGTAGCAAACTCTGAAGAATATGTATAATCATTATATTCTTGAAAGTAAAATAACAAATAAGTTCTAAGAGTAAATACAAAATATTCGTGTTTATTTGGTGATAAATTAGTAAATAAGGATCATTATATTCTTCAAGTTCAATTGTAATAGAAAGTCTATTTGTTAGAATCTATTTACCACATATTTTATAAAAAACTCACTGCAAAAAATGGACTTCAAAACTAGTTACATTTCCAAAAAATCTATTTTCAAGTTTTTTTACAATGTCAAATTTGACACTCAATGCACAATAATGAATGCATATTGATGGGTTTTGTTATTATTGTACATCTATTTTCATCTATTGTTGACAAGATAATTTTTGTGTGCAGTTTACTCTACTTACACCCTGTAAGCCTATAGTAAGTAGGCCTTTCCCAGTCCTAAATAATAAATGTAAGATCTCTCCTAAGGTTTTCTAGGAGGAGAGCATGGTATTCATTGCAATATCTGCCTTCTCACATACACACTTAAACAATAATAATTAGTGTAGTTTGATTCAACCCCAATACTTAGATTGACATTTTGCAATTTGTCAATTAAAATCTCTATGTAGGGTAGACCGGCCCCTCATCAATCACTTGCATCTGACCAAACAATTCTTTATATCTTCATCCGGTGTGCTTCATTTTGAGTGATTTAAAATGTTATGGGAGCACTACCTCCTCAAGCTCTAGAAATCGTCTTTGAAGTGCAAAGGAAAAGGATTAATGAAAAAACAACAAGAAGAAAAAATAAGCTTTCCAACTTAAAAAACATGTTTTTTTTTTCTTTTCTTCTCTTTGGACTCTTCCCACTTTCAAACTTCATAACTTTCTTATTTCTTATTCATTTTAAACAATTTAAAATGCTATAGGAGCATCACCTGAAGTTCTACAAATTATTTTGGAACTCTAATAGTAACATAACAACATATGAGAATTTTTTTGAGTGTTCAGGCACCGGCTTTGGTAATGTTTTGTGGTTTGTTTTTTTGAGTTCTTGAACCCCTTTACTTTGGGGTGTCATGACTTTGTAATTTCTAATTCGTTTTTGAGGGATGTTAGTGTGTCAGATGCACCAAGAGGAGGGGTTCAAGTTTTGTTTGGACACCAAAAACAACAGAGCCCTACCCTTGGATCTGGCCCGCCCTAAACACTGAAGTGTTTGGTCACCAGCCAGTCTACCCTACTTCATTCTTTAAATGGATTTGAAAACATTGGTGAAGCACTTTATGAAAAAATCAGGTTTACGTGTTTTGCACTGTTATTTTTAATGTTTTATGTATTTACCAAATATCTACATGGTTTTACATAGTCATGGCCCTGGTCATTACAGTACATGTAAGCCAATTTATTTTACACTTACAGATTCACAATCTTACATGACATCAAATGACCTTTACATGATCATACACTTATACTTACACATCTCGAGGTTATACAATTACACAAATGTGATTGAGAGATTTCATACACTTATAGTATTATGGACTGTGAGTTTGCTCCTCTATTACACTTCGAGCATCTCCAGCAGTGCTCGGTATGTGATCCTGCACAGTAACATTGCATGAAGAATTTGGGTGACGAAAATAGTTTTGGCTCACCCTAATTGTACAGTTTGCGGTGCTTGGTAAAAGGCCGACCAACACTTGGCACCTGCAGAAAATAATATATTAAAATATGATCTGACTGCTGGTGGGTGTTTCTGATGGGCCCATCATAATGATTGGTCCAGGTGGTTTGCTATTAGTAGTCCCCACGTATGTGTTGTCCCAGTTTCAGCAAATAAATCTTAAACCATGTACACAACACACACAATACCAGTTTAAAACATATGGGACATATACCCTTTAAACCTTTCCATGATATGGATCATGGATTGCTTTTAGAAATGCCTTTCACCTGATGAATATGACAAGTTTGAACTCTAGTCACAGAAAAGAGTCGAAAGCCATATGATATGAATTTCACCCCCTTTAATTTTAAAGTTTCACCTTTATCTAAATTCAGGTTACAGGCCATTTCACTTCTGCCAGTGCAGCTACTCTTACAATGCTAGTTGTCTGCTTGTGGTATGAATTTTCTCACATGCATTGGTGAGAGTTGATATACATTGTGCTAAGGAACTGTTTCTTTTAAGAGAACAACTGGGTGGGATTGTGGACCTCGTGACTTACAGTTAGACCTTGTCCCCATATTTCATCAGAGCCAACATATACATCTGTACATAATCTCTAGTAAACCTATATTATGAGACTAAAATGAAGGATAATGTAAATATAAGGCAGTGTACAATAGTTGGCAGTGATAAAGAGAAGGGGCTTGGGTCATGGTATAAAAGAATAGTGGTAGGTTTCTAGGGGTTGTCAGCTATGTGGATTACTCTTAACCCATAAACGTCAGGGTGGTCCAAATTAATTTGGTTCACCCCAACCCCCACACTGCCAAACGCTGCAAAGTCTCCATAAAAGTGCCGCGAGTGCCCACCTACTACAAGCATGCAATTTCATCAGGTCTCTAATTGAGCAATGGTGACAAGAATCCAAGGTTTCAAGTGTGTGAAACATGCAGGCATAAAAGGCACCTCAGTGACTATTAAAGTTTAAGGTCTCTAGCAAAACTAGGGAGTAAAAATATAGGGACAAGTAGTTTATTAGATTTTTGAGTGGCCACCTTCACCTTTGATGCATTGTTCATCTTTTTAGATTAAATATTTTAAACTTATAATGGATATGTGTTTGAATGTGCAACTTTTAATTCTTGGAGGAAAGTTTGTTTTGTGGAATTTCAAACTTGTGATTTGATTGAATTTTAAGGGTTCATCCAATTTTGCAAGTGGAACTTAGGGTTGACATTTCAAGTTATGTTAATGATTTCTTGTTTTTAAATTTGTAATAAATATTTTTCAATTTTATTTGGCTAATTGTGTGTCAACTTTATACTTGTAGTCACAATGCACAAGTTCTCCATTCAAATTTCTTGGTGATGTGGCACTTCTAGAAAGCTAGACTCCTAGATTTTGCTACAAAGGATTCAAATCATCCCTGTCCCTTCCCAATAAGAAGGTGTTGGTAACAATTCATCTATAAACCCTCTTGCAAATAATTGTTGAATAAACCTAATTTGCATTGATGATTCCATTGCACCGGAAACCAAATTGACAATGTGTTGACCACTTTGAACACAAGTGAAATTAAAGACCTAGACCTTACTAAACAACTTCAGTTTGAAAAGTTTTGGAACAATAATGGTACATATCAATGTAAACCACATATGTTGCATAATGATAGATGTGAAATGCTTCATGCACTAGTTTTTAATTTAGGCTTGAAAGATAAATGCATGATTATACCTTGTACTAAATTGCCCACATTATGCATTGAGGATTCATCTAAAGCTTGAGTTTTGGGGAACAATGATTGCAAAGTTTCATGACCCACATGAAGGTATTGACATGTTTTCAATTCTTTTGTTTGCTCCATGGAGGTAATTTGATTGTGCAAAATCTATGTTAGATACGTATATAAAGATGACATTCATTTCTAGTTCTAGAAATTCAAATTTGGGCTTGTACATTCATGTCTTCATCTCCCGATGTTTCCTATACATCCATTGGAGATTCTAACTATATACCTAGTGCCTCTTTTGGAATTTATGTATGGATAAAATGATGGTTAAATATACTAAAAAATATTCACACATTCGACAATACATGAAAGCTAAACCTTATCAATATGGAGTGAAGATTTGGTGTTTCGCTAATGTTAAATACAAGTTTGTGCAGAAAATGGAAGTTTATTATGGTGCAAGTCATGAGGATGTTAAACATGCAACTTGGTACAAAATTATCATTAGGTATGATTATAAATAAGAATCACATTGTCAAATGTGATAAAAAAAAATATTAACCCTTTGTTGTCTTAAGATCTTCTGAAAATTTGGGTGCATGCCATAACAACTTGCAAGACTAATTAAATAGGGTGGCTTAATGCTTTAAACATTGATCCAAAAAGTGGATAAAGAGGACAACTTTGGTATTAAATGAATGTTTAAGGTAAACTTGCTGTAATTTCTTGGTTTGAAAACAAACCAATTTCCATTTTGTCCATTGCGTTCAATCCAATTGACCTTACAAGTGCCATATTTGCCACTCAATGACATTTGATTAATCCATAGAGATCTTTGCTAGCCCTTGACATGCTAGTGTAGTACTAGGAACACATGCATAGAATTGATGTTCAAGATCAACTTTGTGAATATTAAACTTTGCAAGGGCGAAATCACGAATGGTGGTATCAGATAATAGTCCATGTCATTGAAACCACCATTATGAACTTGTACATTATGTATAACGTGCATATGATTTGGTTTGACAAGTCAATGAAAAAAATGTCATACTTGAACTTCAATGTGGCTTTGGCTAAGGTTTTCATAAAAAAAGGCGCATGTTTTATTTTAAAGGCAACAACAATGGTAGGGCCTTTTATACCCAATCTTGAAAAGTTGTATTATTTTATGGATAGGAACATTGAGGAGAAGAAAGGTGTGTGTGATATATAAAAATAAGGTGACTTGGTATTGTCCTACTTGTGATGATACTATGGTTTGTTTTGGTGCCTATTTTGTGAAATTACTTAGCAATTATACATAGATTGTAACTTTAGTGTGGGATGAGACTAATGCCATGATTGGTTGACCTTTCAAATTCAACCCCTAAGGTTGGTGGTGTTTAACTTTATTTGTTTATAGCATTTTGTTCCTAGTTTTTAGAATTGCATCATTTTTAGTCATTTATTTGTCTTTTAAAAATTAATTAAAAAAGTTTGAAATGTAAATAGCTACTAGGGATCAAATTTTCAAAAAATATCAAGAAATAAAAAACAATTATAACCATGTGGCTATATTGAGATATTTCAATATGTTTTTCACATTTTGGCCCTTTTGTTCAAAGTTGGGGAAAAAAAACCCCTCCCACCCTCGAATCACTTCAACCCCCATACTGGAATTTTAAAAATAGCTTTCCTTCCTTTCTTTTCTTCACCCGTTCACTTGCCCAACAAAAAACAAAAAGATAGAAAGTTGAAACCCCCAAAACTAAGCCCTTTACCCCCCCACCTTGCCCTTTTATTCCCTTGCAAGAAAAGACCACCCCCAACACTTGTAATAAATATGATTTTTTTACTTCAAAACAAAGGCAACCTTTTTGATTTCTCAAACAATCCCAAACTATGTTTTTCTCTTATTTGCCTTCAAAGATGAAAAGCAAATTTCTTAAAAACAACTTGGATATCAACTTTGACCATCTATTATTCATTCATTTCAATTCTTTTATTGACATTTTTTTTTGCCATGATTCTTATGCATATTATAATAATGTCACAAAAAATGAAGCACAAAATCTTGATCTAGCTTCACAAACACTTGTTATTTTGAAGGCTACACAAAATTACAAACTCCAAAATTTTGATGGTGGCAATTTTAATTTCTTTTTCAAATGTAACTTTTTAACCCCAAATCATTTAACTTGAAGTCCTACACAACTTCACCAAGTAAAAAAATTCAAAATTTGATGTTTTACATGACTCTTATGCATGTTTGTGAAGATTGGTCCATTTTTTGTGTGGGATATTTTTGGTCAAATGTTAATTAAGAGTTAAAAGGAGGGAGTTTGACATCCAAGTTTAAGTTTACTAAGGATGGCGGTAATAGTGATAAGATCAAATCTAGGTGTAAATGCATTTGTAAATTTTATATGGGAACTTGGGGAAACCATTAAATAATTGAAGGGTTCTTTATTAAAGGCAATACAAAAATATTGCCTAATTTTTTTTGACCTGGTTGCCCATTTATCCTTCAAAGATGTCACATCTAGAAGTGCCCAAACACATTTTGGTATTGTTGAATATAAACTTTGGGTCCTATTATGCATATTTATTTTCATGTACTAAAAATTATACCTAATGTGTATTATTGTCCATAATGGGCAACAACAAATTGTGTCTAGGCATCATCTATATTTTTTTGAGAAAAAGATGGATTAGGCCTAGGGTAGATAATAAAAGTATTACTTGCAATAAAAACCTTTTGCATATTAGCTTCTTGAACTTGGAAGGGGATACATATGATGAAACCTTGCCAACCATATACTAACCAAAGCACCCAAAAAAAGGGAAAACAAGGAACAAAATTGAAGGACGCACATCTAAGACAACAAATGAACCACCCAAGAAGGCAAACCATAAGGGGAACATCAAGTTCCTAAATCCCTTCTTGTTGCGAAAGGCATATGAAATAACGAAAGGGGAAGACTTCTTGAAAGAACACCTCGCCTAAATGAACACTCACCTACTATAACAATACATTTCAAAATAGAGACTGCTTGCACATGTTATAACGCCATCGACACCCTTTGTTTTATAAAATGCACACAAAACTGAAAGAAGAACACCTTTAATGTCCTTCACTCCCCACACCATGTTGGCACATTAATGAAAAAATTCATCCATTTGTTGGTGTAGACATCCAAAAACCTCTACAACTAAATGGAAAAACATGTCTGCTAAGAATTGATTGTCATAAAAATTGTCCTTCATTTAAGTTGCAACTATTGTAGTAACCCCACAAGAAAAAACAACCCATGAAAGCAAATCAACTTGAGTGGGGTCAATGATGATAACATCTTCCAACATGCAAACACCATGGATTGTTAGCACAATCTTAATTTGATGGTGCATAGACTTTAATGCAAGGGACAATTAAAAGGACATGGGTTTGCTTTTGTGAGACATGAAATTCCAAATCTCTCATAATGGCCACAAAAACATTTCGCACAACATTATACGAGGTTGTCTTCTCCCCACCATAGGTGCAACAAAGAAGGTGGATTCCCATAGGATCCAAAGATTGGCTATAAATGGAATGTGACACACCAAGGACTAGAGGGTGGGAAAAACTAATGTGTAATGTAATGGAGAAAACATTTGACATTAAACAAAAAAAAGGTGATTAGGTGGGTTGATAACCGAACACCTATACCTGGCCCCACATATGACCTTGAATGCGCTCAATGTGAATCACAAGGTAAACCAAAAAGGATGTTAATAAAAGATTGGTCATGCAATTTTGCTATTAAAATATTTTCTTTAAAGTGATATGTGTTTATTTCTATCGATTGTTCAAAAGGGGGCACACATGTTGTCGTTCCTAAGGGAATAAATTCTTACGTTAATATCAAATGTGCCTACAAAAAGATTTCGAGCTATTTAACAATAATTTGGAAACTATGATAGGGGCAACTAAGGCCCAATTCCCAAATAGGTAATTAAAGCAATGACCTATGAAGAAATCAACCTTATGACCCCACCATAATTGAATAGAACCACTTGTTGATTGACTATAGGGGCTTCATGGCACTCCAATGAGCCCATACCCAAAAGTTTCTCAAAAACTCCCATCAAGGTCGAATTAACAAGAATGAATTAATTTTGAAAACTTGGAAGGGGGGGAATCAATGAAGCAAAAAAGAAGTACTCTATGTGAAACATCGAGAGAAGATACCAAAAGCCATTTGAACGTCCCTTAATTTTGGGAACATGTTTACATGTCGAACATCCTCACTTAAAACCTCCTACCAAAGAAAAAAACGAAGGAGGTAAATCCAAAAGGGACACTAAGGATCTTAATACCATTAGGCGGGCAACAAAATTTAGCAATGGGGAAAAACCCAAAAGGTAAACTACATGGAGCGTGGGCTAAACACTCATAAGGTTGAACAAACAACCTTATAAAAGCCAGCTAGGAAGAAAAATGATTAAACGCAAAGGCCATGACATGCGCAAGGTTGAAGATAAAGGTATCATTAGCAAATGAAAAGAAGAAACACAAAAAAAAAATGTAAGCACAAAAATGAGCTAGTGTATAAAAAGGCCTTGCAAATTGGTCACCTTATTAAATGCCCACAAAAGAAAAAATGAAAAACAAAGTCTTTGAGGAATAATGATGACTGAAAAACAAAAGAACTTAAAGGCCATAAAAAAAACAAAGAGAAAAAGTTGAGATGTTTAACTTCTTGTTATTCAAAATCCTAGAAGATGGCCGTGTGCCACATGGTGTCGAAAGTGTTTGCAATGTTTATTTGAAACACCACCCAATGAAGATGGCATTCAAAGTGACCTAAATAACATGGACCATGGCCTCACAATCTTCTTTAATCGCTTGCCCAAATTTATATGGTGATAAGTGAGAAGCAAATGCATCGCAAAACTGCATGCATAAAGCCTTACTCATTGACTGAGATAATGCTTTTCCCATAACAATTGGACAAATGCCACCAGAGGGTTTGGCCAAAATTAAAAGTCAACTATCCCCAAGAACCCAAGCCACAAACCTAAGGATGTGGTTAGTGGCCACATGGGAACATAACTAATGAAGTTGAATGAAACCATTCATTGAATCCTCAACAACAAAAGAATTTCACAAATGTTCAAAGACCATGCAAAATGGACCATTAGTTGACAAATGAAACATGTGCAAAAATGTCAACTTAAAAAATTTCACAAAAAGTTTAAGGTTTGAATTTAGTTGAAAGTCAACCAGGGCGAAGTTGGTGACACCCCCATAATTGAAGACAAAGTAGCCCCCTCCACTTACACTTGTAAAAGGTGCTCTGCTTAAAAATCTTCCCAATCATTAGACAGGGATTGTTGAAAGCATGTTTTAATTTTTGTATGCTCGACTAGCTTTTCACAAGGGGAAAAAAAAGACACCATTGAAAAAATAACAAGAATAAATGTAAAATTGTCACATTAAATGGGTCACATGCTAGGTGGTCAAAAGGAAGGCAAAAAAACAAGCTGCATTTCTTGTTACAAAAGGGATGTGCATATTCAAATGTGGTCAAAGAAGGCCCAAATGGAAGATGCTCAAAAGATTTAACATCACAATTCAAGCCTAGGCCGGCGGGGGCATGAGATAAAGTCAAAGAGGAGATAGAAAAACCTAAAAAATTAGATGGAAGAAAAACTTGATAAGCTTGACAATGCTTTTATATCAAACCATGCCACGTTGGGAAAATAAAGTTTCACAATTATAACATGGAACGTCATGAAAAGTCCCACCCCTATCCCCAAGGGATGACGATACATTAGATAGGTTGAAAGTCATTTGAAAAACCAAACTGGAATGAGAAAGCCCAAGAGCTAATGAAGGAAGAGCCTCCATCGCACTAAAAGATAGGGAAGAAGAAGGAAAGAAAGAAAGAAAAAAGAAGGAAAAAAAAATGGAAAAGAGGAAGAAAGAAAAAGAAGAAATGAAATAAAAGAAGCAAGAAGAAAGAAGAAAAAAAGGAAAAAGAAAGAAAAAAGAAGGGAAGAAAGTGAGAAGAGAGGGAGAAAGAAAAAGAAGAAAGAAAGAAAGGGAAAAAACAAAAACCCTACCTACCTCAGACTGCTGTTCCGCTCCAAGGCATCGACCCGTCGCCTCTTTGCTATCGTCAGGACACCTCCCTAACGTGCCTCCTGTCATTGCCAGGACCTGGCTCTGAACCTCTGGGGATCAGGTAATTTGCGCATATCCCCTAATCCATCGCTGTTGCTGCATCTCGTTATTGTTGCGTCGTGCGATGGCTAGCTCGTAATGTCGCTCTGCCAAGCTATTGCAACGGCTTGGAGTTCTCACGCCGCTTCTTCTTTTATTTAATTGATTTGTTTGTCTGATAAAGTAGGTTTCAGGGATGCGGCAGAATACCTCCTCCTCCTTCAGCTTCAGTGCATGTCCACAAATGTTACTCCACAACACGAAGATCTCTCCCGTCTGAAGAAGCTCAACGGACGCAGACCCCGGTGCTTCTTCTTCAGCTTTCTCTGGGGTAGCACTCACTTGCAGCTACACGCGGGTCGATAAATACCTTAGTACACTTTTCGAATCTGTGGTGTGTTTATATATAAAGTTTTGCAGGGTTTTGATGATAGGAAAACCTTGATTAGCCAAGGGTTCTAAATGCAGGTGATTCAAAAGTACCGTTGCATTTTTTTCCCCTGCCTGCTCAATTATGAGTATTTTGGTCCTTTTTCCCCTGCGTGCACAATTCCCTTGGTATGATGTGTCTAGTGAAGCCCAGACACATTTGGGCCTGTGAGTATGCACGTTTTGCCAGTGTAATGAACTCTCCAGAAAACATGAAAGGCTACTGACCCAAAACGACGTCTATATTCACAGGTACAAATCTGTCTAGGCTTTTTGCATATTTGGGCTCTGCATTGCTGCGCACTACCAGTGATGATCAACTTTTCTTTTCATATGTTTTCGTATAATTTTCTAATTTATCATAATTTATGTCAATGTTAAATTTAATTTGAATTAATATAAATATCATGGACATGAAAAGACATTTTTACAATTTTTTTTTCATATCCATGTTGCTGAGTAGGGAAAAAGAGTGAAGTAATTATAAGGATGGAGATAATTAGTAAGAAACGAGATAACTATTAGGAAAAAAGTGAGATAATTAGAGTTAGAAATGAGATATTTGTTTCTTTAATTATTTTTGGAAATGTCTAGGGATATCGAATGATAGGAAATGTCTTTAAAATTGTCTTGTGAGGACCATATAATATGATAGATTCAAAAAATCCACCGATAAAACAGTTCGTCAAAAAAATTCGCCACTTGATGTTTTTGGAAAAACATGAATCAGGCTAAGGGGAGGGAAAGAAAAATATACTAGTACTATTGCACTGCCCTTGCACCCTTGGCTGATTCAATGTCTTCCATTGGGATGTGTAATCTTATTTGTAAAGAAGAGGGCATGTGTAGCTGCACTCCTCTTTTGAGCAGGAGTACAAGATGATAATATGGTCAGATCTCGACATGGCATACCGAAGATTGGAAATCTCAGGTTGTACACATCCAAATGCTGGTAGTCAATTAAAGTGAGACTTAACATAGACCCAAATAGTTGTAAACCACCAAGCTTTCAGCCCCTATGAACCACCCAATGCCAATAACTAACTAAGCAGGAACACTACTTCCATATAGGATGACGTGTCAATCAATTCTGGCCCTGCATTCTGAGAAAATCCCCCAATAGTGGGCCTTGTCCAACAAAACCACAATGTGAACCTTATCATAATCCTAAACATTTGTAGATCATGAGGTGATAAGAGTAGGAGGTGTCTTCCACCTACTATTTAGGAAGAGGAGGGACCTTACACCAACTCCAGATATCTATGTACTTAACACTTTGCCCAGAAAAACTATAGCTTGCTATACCCTAAATCTGCCTAAGCCCAAACTTCAGTTTCACATCAAAAATTTCTGCCACCAATTGAAGAGGATGATATACAACATGAGGTGGGAGGCTGAAGGGGAGGTAATGGATGTAAGTACATCCAGCCACAGACAAATGTGATAAATCAGAAAGCAATTGTGCATCTAAAAACTACTTGGATCTGCTTTGAACAGATTGAAGAGACAAGATATTGAAATTCAACAAGGCAACTAGACATTTCGCTGTCGTTTCCGAGCTAAATACCGCTCCTTTGCAGCAGCTACAGAATCTGCAGCATTAGGTTGATCCATCCTCAACTCAGTACTCCTTTCTACAGGTGCTGTACCTACTTTTACATCCTCTTGTGAAGCCATGTCATGCACAGCAGCTGGAGGTGTAGGGCTTGTGGCTGGCAGAATTTTATCTCCATGATATTCTTGTGAACCTTGCAACTGTGGATTGGAATGTTGACTCTCATTTCCAACCTGCTTGTGCTCAGAGACTTGATGGAGATGTTCTGAAACCCCTTCCTTGCTTGAAAACCTACTAATTTCACTACTCTTTGGCACATCATGCTCTTCTTCACCATCTGCACTGTTGCTTGATGAAGCCACAGGCCCTTTATCAGAGTGTGATGAGGGAGCCTCAGCATGAGCCTCCTTCCTCCCATGTGCCAGTGGGACTTCAGATGGCTTTGACTCAGGTCTTGTTCCGAAAGCCACATTGTTCTTCAGAAGATTGCGATAGAAGTCACCGAGGTCTTGCTTATTTGTCACCTGCACAATTTCAACATAGTACAGAGCAAGAGAGCAAGGTAGATCAAAATACTGCCCTTACATATGGAGCACATGTTAGGAGAAAATCAAAACATAAAGTACACCAAACCTTCATACATTAGGATGCAAGGATGTTCTGAGTCATGACCTAGACTGTAGTTACCAAATTCTGTTTCTGCTTCACAACTACCATTCGAAAACATATCCATGAGATTGCAGAGAGAACTCCACAATCGAAAGGAAGGTAGTCAAACCTCCTCTTTTTGTTCTCGAAGTTCCCTGAGACGCTCCTCTTCAAGCCACTTAGCCTGCTCCATCAACTTCTTCTTGTAGGCGCCAGTCACAAACTTCTCCTTTTCCCCATATAGATGATCCTCTTTGGCCCGCTCCTTGGCCAACTGCCGCTCATATACAACATCATGCTCTTGGGTTCGTAACTTAGCCTTTTCAAGCAGTTTTCCAATGTACTTTGACTGCATTTCATGCACAAACTCATGTCAAAACAAGCTTCTGCAAAAGTGGAAGGTGCTCATTGCCACTGCTGCTTAATACACAGAAACCATCCCAATTCACAGATTCAGAAAACCACAACAAAATTGCTAAGTGAAGAATCTAGAATGATAAAATTCTTGACAAAACTTCTCTTGGTTGAATGATGAATGTGTTAGAACTGGGAAATTCCTGAAAAGGAAAGGGATTCAAACCATCATCAGTTTTGCAACAAGAATCTGAGTTCCGATCCAATTCTCCTACATACCTCACGCTTGGCCCGATCTTCTTGGATAGGACGGGCTTGATTTCCCTTCATCTCATCATATACACCATCGTAATCGAATGCCGAGGGATCCTCCTCCAAAGCACGTTTGTGTTGCAGCTCTACCTATTTAATTAAAGTAAAAGTCAGTGCTGCAGAGATGAGAAGTGAAAACACTCGTTCCTTTATAGCTCTCAAAACGACCACAATTCCCCTCTAGAACTCGAGAAAAAAGGCCAGCAGGAAATCCACCAGATGTTGTTCTTATGCCTACAAAATTGACGTTGTGGAAAAAAAAAAAAAGATACCTCACGAACAGATCGTTTCTTCGTGGCTTGACGGGCGATAGCATCCTCCACAGTATCTTCCTCAGCACCGTCGTCGAAGGAAAACGCAGGGACAGGTCTCGCTGGTTTCTTCGGGGGCGCTTTCACGCGCAACTGTAATCCATACTGCTTCCCTCCCTTCGTCCCCTCCATCTCTCTCTCTCTCTTTCTCCAAAACTAGGACTCAACAACTGAGACTTCGAAGAGATGCAGAACTAGATCGAAACATAAGAGACGCGCTGTCGGTCGCTCTCTCTCCCTGTCTCTCTCTCTCACCCGGTCCCCATCCCAGCGAGGTTTAGGATTAGGGTTTGGAGCTCCTTAGAAAGAGATATTAGCTTGCTGTTGACAAGAATGTTGCATTCGAGAACAAATCACTGTTTTGCACTACTGGGCCTCAGGCCTGCTTCTTGTCGTCCTGTTGCTGTTTCTTCTTCTGTTGGTTTAGGGTTAGGGTTTGGAGCTCTTTAGAAAGCGAGATTAGTTTGCTGTTGACAAGAAAGTTGCATCGGAGAACAGATTACTGGTTTGCACTTCTAGGCTGCGGCCTGCTGCTGCCCCTCCTGTCGCTGTTTCTTCTTCTTTTGCTATTTGTAGTGGTGGTAATCTTGCTGATGTTCCAGAAAACCCCAAGTTTGCTCCTTGTGGATGGGAGGTATACTGGCAAGGAGAGATCCGAAATTATCATTTACAGTGAAGAGTCGAGAAGTGCAGAAGGGTGTAGAAGATATGGAGTCATCACACAAGTACACAAAGCGGCTTGCACAGGAGCATAGTCCTCACCTCCTGCAACGTTCCCACAGTCCTGTAAAATTCTTGTGGTTCAGTGTGGTTTTGTGTCTCTTCAATGCGTTTTTTTCCCTTTCCTGGGAGGATTCTCACCTTTGGGCCTTTGGGAAGGTTGAATGAGTGATTCTGGTTCTTTTTCCTTGAGGAGGTGGTCATGTGCAAATTGAGAGGGGCGAATTTTGCAGTACTTGGATTCATGTGTGCAATAAGTCAGTACTGGAGGTTGCTGTGGAAAACTAAGAGGCTGATGAGTGGCTGGAAGAGTCTCCCTTTACCATCTCTCTTTCCATTTGAAACAAGCAAGTACATGTTCTCTCAAAGACTCATAATACCTCAGGGTGCCCAGATGGTGACTTCTATGTATTGCCTAAATTGCACACACTGCTTCTGCTTAATGCCCACCTTGTTGATGCTTCAAGAACCAGTACTGGTGATCTGCCAATTGGAAGGCACCTTATAGTGGGGAATCAAGATGCTGGGCTACACTTCAGGCTTCTCTTTCTGCAAGTTATTCAACGTTGACAGCATTTGGCCACAATGTAGGATCACCATCCAGTATTGTGCTGCAAGATAGGGGGGACCCATGATCTTTTCTTGAAGAACAATTAAGGATCGTGATCCCACAACATCAGGTACTGGTTACTTTTCTCTCCTACCTTTTGAGGTAGAAGCCAAAACAGCATTCTAGATTAAATGCAGAAATCTCATGGATAGAGAGCTTTTCAAAGCATCTGGTCTCTTCTTTTTCATGATTGCTGGTATGTTATGAGATCTGAAATCTTATAACCTGTATTAATATTCACATAACTCTTCAGCTTGATTTAATCTTCCTGATTGCTGATCTGTTGTCAGATCTGAAATCTCATAACCCTATCTCTTCAGGTTGACTTACGTTGTAAGTCCAGTGGAGTCCTCAATACTTTCAGCAATATAAATGTAGATTTCACCCATGTCAGCAATGGACCAAGACAGCAAGTTGAATCATCTTTACTCCTTGATGAAACCTGGCCTCCCTAAACCCAAAATTTTGGCCAAGCATCACATGAACAGTTTGAATGTGACTCAGTCATTCAGTTGCTGCCACAATTGAGACAGAAACTCCATACCGAAAACTTATTCAAATTTACAAATTAAGAAAAACTAAATAGAATTCATGATCACCAATAAATAAGGTTGTCAGGATTTCAGATCTGCATGTGTAGGCAACAAATAAGCAAACACTAAGACATGCAAGTTTCAAATATCTCGCATGAATATCTGCATCCATATTCTTCCACATGGATGATTGTTCACCCCAGCTAGCTGCATCACTGTTTCTGCAGTTTGGTGATCCCAGGTCTATACTATATCTCCTCCCACCTAGTGGCTGGATTCTATCCCCTTTCGAGACAAAAAAACACTTGGAAGATCGACAAATATGCCTCTCTGAAACAAAGAATGGCTGCTGCTCTAAAACCAAGAATAGTGCCGAAATTGTTTTGCATCCAGATAATAACCAAAACATCCTCCTGTCAAGTTTCTCAGGGGCACACCTTCAATAGTAGCAAAATTTCCTAAAAGTCATTCCATTTTGACTTCTAAACAATCATCTGTTCATGAAAAAAATTTGAAGAATCTCTAATCTGATAAGTACACCTACATCAATCTACACCCATGGACTTGACAACATGCTGATCATTGCTCGAGCCTGCTGCTGGGTGGGTATTCTCTCCATTGCTTGATGGCCAATGCCCGATGCTAAAGTGGTTGACAAGCACGGCCTGCAAATTAAAAAATCGAACATAAGCTGCTGACTTTGTGTGCAAATACAGCCCTAGCAACTCTCTTCATCTGGCGAAAGTTCCATGGGAAACAGACCCTGTTCAATTCATGATCAAAGTAAAACAAGCAGCCTTGAACCATATGAAACAGATCTGAGGCTTATTTGATCAAGCAACACAAAGCGGCCACAAGCAGTCATATTTATTGGAGGTTTCACTGCAAGATACCTTTCACAATCACTTTATTTCCATCTGACTCCAATTCTGGAAAGAAGACTTTGTGCAACTGAATCACAAGAGACTCTGCCTCTGCATCATCCACTACCATTGAGATGTTCACCTGTTTCCCCCAAATACAGCACATACCATCATTCAAAACTACAGTATGTGCAGAAACATACATTCTGGGACAACTAAACAGATAAATTTGTACACAAATCTACAGATGTAGGTTGACACATACTGTCCATCCTTCAAGGTTAAACTCTACCCTACTTGTTGAATTTATCGCCATGCAGATGAAATACACAAGTTTTACAGACACTAACGACACATAACTAGGAAGCAAAGCTGCCAAATTGTAGAAATTGTTCTTTTGCTCAAACTGGGTCACAGAAGAAGCTCACAGCAATGTCAACTGTACATAGAAGAGCAGCAAATTTACCATTAATCAAGATGTCATTTGGTCTGTAACCATTATTTGCAACTTAACAGTGTAGCAGAGTTAATGAATGTGACACACACCTTGGAGGCACCCTGAGAGATCATTTGAACATTGACATTATTCTTGTTGAACACCTCAAAAACCTGTTTGATCAAATCCAGCACAAAGAAGGTTTTTAGATGGATCAGGCCATCATCCCCAGCAGATAAGGCACCACTCTTCATCCTATTTGCATTTACAAGCCAGCAACATCACTTCAAGTTCCCATGACGACAAATGAATAGGAATATAGAACACATTGTTTTACCTTCTCCAAGATGAGAGAGGAGCGTTTGACATTGCAAATAAGGGAAATGATGGAACGCCTCTTCACTAAATTCACTACTGCACCAATACTCTGCAGCTCTGTTTTCATTTTGTCCAGTTCCTGTTTTCCACCTCCAGTCCCTTCTGGCCCTTGTCAGCTATCCATCAAATCTCAAAGATTTGTTCAGTAAGGCAAATGGAACACATCATCCTCAAAGAATAAAAACCACAGACCTGTCCAAGGGGACATGCATCTCATCTTAACCACAAAAGCTAGTCTGTTTCCACAGTCTGGAAATTCAGTAATCATACTAAAGGAATATTATCTTCTCCCCAATTTTCTGCATGGGAAAACCAGTTGTACAAAATTATCCTCTCAAAACTGATCCTGCATCCTGATCTAAACATAATGATTGCCTCATTCAGAAATGTAAAAACCACAAAGCTGCAGGTGAAAATCACTCCAAGAAAACTACTGTCCATGCTTGCTGGGCCATGTTCATGAAGCTTCAGCAACAATGCAAATTCCATCAAAACAGATACAAAGAATTATTTCAGTCACAAGAGGTCAGCAGGTGAAAGCTGTACATGCTGGATAAGTTCTCGACTCCATAGCTTGGAAGGGTCCAGTGTCAGCGAGATGCTAACCTCACTTGTGGCAAGGACATCAACTGAAATGCCCAATTTCTCAAATGTGGTGAAAACCTGGAAAACAAGCATGTCAGTCACCCTTGTATGACACTCACAAAGCTTTTCAGTCTCTGATAAATAACAGAGATCACAGTCAGAATGACATCTGCCACTAATTCAGAATCAATATCAGCTGTGAAACCAGAGCCCACCAAAAATAGTTCACATGGTAAGTGCAAAGCTAACCTTTGCCAAGAAGCCAACTCGGCCTAACATGCGGGTACTCTGAATGTCCACCATTGTCACATTTTGTTTTAGCACAATGCTTGTTATGTTTGACTGAAATCATGACAATGTCACAGGTTAAGTGAAGGATTGAACTTTCTATGAGAGCACACTTACTTCAGCTCCCCAAAATCTCTAAGTTTACATCCACACTTAGCTGGTAAACAGGCTTGCCAACATAGAGAACAGTCCAAATGCCCTTGAGGAACTACAACATCATGGTGTAGTTCAAGTATTCTCAGACAAGGCACAATCAATTTGTTCGTCTCATGGATTTTGCATCCAGAATCTAAGGAACCATATAATCATAGCCACAACCATATCAAAGTAGTCCAGAGAACCAGACCTGACTCATATCTCGGTTTCTCGTAATGAGGGTGCCCGGTGATTGTGGATTGTATGAATTTTTAACACGTACAGGGATATTTGCAGCTTCTGCTGGTCTCATTGATTCAGGGTGCAACACCTGCTAGTATCAAACCTTGGTTAGAGCTCGATACTAAGCACACATCATCATAATCACCAGCTCCTACAAATAGCTTGACTTCAATCTGTTCGAGACTCTTGAACTAAAATACATCCCACCCTGTGTGAGTACCAGTTGCCTCCTGTAAACCACATCTTTTAAGAGTCCCTGTTACTCTGCATGACATCTGCAGATGGAACATCAAGTGTCTCTATCATCTGCCTGCCTGCTGATTTAATCAAGTTAAGTAAGAATGGTCCATGGAAAAAGTACCTGGGCACCAAAGTAAGCCAACTCTGATGCTTCCTCAAAGGTCAAAAATGGAACAGGTAAAGCTTTGCCATAAATACTGGGGTTGCATGTCAAAACCCCATCAACATCTTTCCACACCTGCCCAGAGTGAGCCTCAACATCAGTCTTCTCATCAAAGACAATCAAGATTTGCCAGATGGGAGCTCAAACAGCAATCATCCTCAATGAGCTGCAATTTTGAATGTCCTCATTGAAGCCATTAGGATACACACAGCTTCAGATTCACACTCATACAAAGATTGCATGCAAGCTTTCCTGTATAGGGAATCTTCAACAGGTGGTTGTTCTATATTTACAAAGACACAGAATACTTAATCTTCTGCCCTGGTACTCCATATACTTGACAGTAGACATATCACCATGTGAGAAAGCACATCTGAGTGATGAGCACTCATATTCTCTAAACAATGTGAACAAACCTCACATATTAGTACCAACATTCTTTAAGGACCATTCTGTAGTCAGATCATAAAGTACTAAACAGGACTTTCCCAGCCACAGACCTCTTTAGCATTACACAATGAAACAAGTGGGAAAGCAATGATAGCAAAGAAGGTGAGACTACAAATGTGGTACTATGAGCATGGTGAAAAAGAGAGGCCTTTTGCAGAGAAGAGCCATAATTCCTTCACAAAACCAATGAGAGGACTTAGGACAAAAATCAAGATAAATCAAAAAGGCAAAGTAAAGCAATTGGGTGCAGGGAGCTAAGCCACCTGAATTTCTCGGAGTCCAAGTGCTTTCCCAATGGCTGTGGCTGTTAAGTCACTTCCCCCTCTACCAAGCGTTGTCACCAGTCCTGTGGACATGCCCTGTGCACAGAGGATGGCTCATCTGTGTTAGTCAAGCTCAATCAGATTGAAAAGTCAATAGAAACACATCCATCTTCATAACTCCTGAGAACTTCTTAATACTAACAACTCAAGTCAACATAACAGAATTGAGAGATGATCTGATAAATAAGGCTGTACAGATTTCACTGAACAAGAAAAAGAAGAAACCAAACCCTAAAGAACAGGAAAAAGAAACAAAAACAAAACCGAGGCACAATTTGAACAAACAGCAGCAGTCACATGCATGTCAAAAGAACTTCAATGGCAAGCATATTGCAGTGACCAGCTACCATAACATCCCTACAGACTTTATCAGCTCCCTGCAAGTGGGTGTGCAAGTGTATTTCTAATGGCTCCTCTTGTCATTTATTAGAGTTAGCAAATATATCAGGTTTCACACCCACTTGCAAGGTACATGCCACAGAAATCGGGAAAAACCAGATCATCTACAAAACTTCTTACTAGATAAAGTAGAAAGAAAACTCGACAAGAAGTGGAGAGGGGCCATCAGGTTACCAAGGTGAGGAAACAGGAAAAGACCACGACAAAAACAAGGCAACCATTGTGTTACAATCCAAAAAAACACCAGAAGAAATATAACATGAAAAAGCATAGTCGTAACCTTGTGAGTGTCAATCACAAACTTCAGACCATCACCATCATGACAAATGGCAGTCACTAGCTACCACTAGTCCAAACTGACTTCATCACTTCACAACAGCACGTGTGTATAAGTGTATAATCATCTGCTCAAACTTAATGCAAACAGTACAATAAAAACCTGCACTCTGAGCTTCTGTTAGATTTCAAAAGGCAACATGAAAAATATGTCATGATGACAGCTAGCACTCAAGAGAAGTATCAAATCAAGAAAGCCAATAGAATCTTCATTCAAGCTGCAACAAAGCTCTGTTAAATCAACCAGGATTTGTGCTGGTTAGAGATTTGATTATCCTATACAACCTATGTTATGCAAAGGTCAGCACAAATTCACAGTGGGAGAACATATGAGCTTGCAGACATAGTCAAACTTCTTTAGCATGGTGAAAAGGACAGGTAGCAGGTTTCATGATGTCCCCTACCTTGCCAAGGAATCCAGTCACAACTGGTATTGTTGGACCCCTTGCAAACTTCTTGCACCTCTCTGACTCTTCTTGAAGCCGTCTCAAAACTGTGGGATATGTTGTTTCCACAATTTCAGCATTTGTGAACTCATCAGTTGTGATGACTCCTAAATCAAAAGCATCGTACTGCACACCAAATCACCACAAGGAAGACCCATAATTTATTTGGACCATTTGCAAATGAGTATTTATATAATGGGGAAAGGGACAACAGCTATCTTCATGTATTCAATTCCATGGACTGAAGCTGGACCTTCAAAAATCATCCTAGCAAAAATGCATATAACACTCGATAAAACCAGCCATAAATTGTGTCAGACAGACCTGCTGAGAATGTTTTCCAATTTTGTTCAGGTAGGCAGCAAAAATGCGTGTCGAGAGCCGTTCTCCAAAGGAAACCAACTCATCCTTAGTGCAGTCTGACAGCTCTCTGTCTGAACCAATTTTGGTCAGCAAACTCTCCAGCTCTTCTAAGAGTCCTGCTCCAAAACAAAGCAACACATTTCAGTCCTGACATTCAACAATTATGGTGTGCAAGAACCCAGTTCCACCATCCCCTAGCAAAAGCTGTCACTTGTATTCTGTCGAATCCAACATCTGCTCCACGGATTTTCAAAACACAGAATCTCTACTATTTGACAGACATACCCTACGCTCTAGACCAAACAAGTAGACAACTCTGTACTAGTGCCCAGGGTGTTTCAGATACAGTCTCATATGATATCATCTCCCAATCCATGAATCAAGCAAGGGGAGGCCATATGGAGCCAGCATGTAGTAACGACAAAGAGAGTATACAGCACAAGTCCTGCCATGCATGATTGAAAATGTCAAAGGCAGCACCAGGCTCCTAGTTTCAGAAAAAACTCAACATTTCGATCTTAAAATCTGGTTTGAAAACAAGGCATGCATGAGGTATGCAGGATACCTGCAATAATAGAGCGATCTATCCCCAGCTGATCAGCAGTTCTGCAATACCCACCATCACACCCCCTCAACTCTTGTGCACAGTGCAACATGGTCGTGATGCTTGCCAACATATTCCAGAAGGAATTCCATTATCAGCTTATGTGTACAAGTTTTAGAGCAGTCATGCTTCCTCAAGACCAATTAGCTCTTGGAACTTGCAATCTAAACCTCTTCACATTTGTCTATAACATCATATAGAGAACACAGATGGTTACAACATTTTGCAACCCGGATGGGAAAGTAATCAGTACCGCAGATGGAGATCCTTTATAAGATTGAACTCCACAATAGAGCAGCACTCTGCCACTTCACAAGAAATGGCTGTCTCCCCTGCCTGGTTCCAAAGGTGGATAAAACATCAGTACGGCAAACATTGCAACATGCTACAACAACATCTGCTCGCCACTGAATCACCTTGCTTTCACACAAAGACACAAAACCCTGGGGGTTTTGCTTGTGCAAAAGGATCCGCCTGCGCAAAACCTTTTTTTTGCAACAAACAACTGCGGCAAAATGTGAGAGAAAACGGCACCTTGAGAAGATTATTCGTGGTCTTGCCCATAGCAGACATCACAATGATCGGAATCTCGTCACGGAAACTGAGAATCAGGTCTGCCACTTCTTGCATTCTGTCAGCTGACGCCACTGAGGATCCGCCAAACTTCATGACAACAGTGTAAAGCTGCTGCTGCTGCGATCTCTTCTTCCCACCTGCCGCCGCAGCAGCACCACCTCCTTCCAGTACTCTTTCCTCTAGTCCCACCAAACCACCGTTGTTATCACAACACACCCACCGCGGCTCGTGATGAAGAAGTCCTCGTCTCGGCCCATTTTTGCAGTTGCAAAAACCGAATTTCTCAATCCAGCTCGCTCCATCACCCGAGGAAAAAGAAGCAGACCATTCCAAGGACGAAGCTCTAACCCTAGTAGAAGGAGAGAAGTCAGCTCCGCCAGCGAATTGCAGCTTAGTGCAACGGCGTGAAGTCGAAAAGTAGAACGCGATTTGTGACGGAGTCGCAGCGCAAGCGGCAGCAGCAGCAAGTCTGACCGCCTCCATACTACCTGCACGTTGCACCAACTCTCCTGTGCAAGCTTGAGATCCAGCAAGAGCAGCAGCAGAGCTGCAGGGAGAACATGAAACAATGTAACGGCACATCAGGCGTTTAACAAGAGCAACGGCACAATAGGGTTTGCACCAAACCCTAATCTGCGGAGACGATAGCGGGTATCGTATATTCTGGCCGGGGGGTACGAAAACTTCTCGCCAATCTCCACCGTCCATCTCCATGCAACAAACATGGTCAACGAATGCTCTGCAAAAAGAGGCTACATCGTGACCGTCCAATTAGATCCTGTGTTTAAATACTTAAACAGGGATCTTACAAATCTGTAAGGTACCTGTGTAAGGTACCTTCTACTTTTGTAACGTCCTTTAAATTTGAAAATGTTCATTATGTTGGGGAAAATCCCAGTATTGGGCGGTTCTCACTTTTTGTGAGAACCAGCCTATTCCGGTTCTCTGATGCTGTTATGAGAACCTGATCGGTTCTCTAATATATATATTTTTTTTGGGGCTGGTGAGAACCGGTCCGGGTATCAATTTTTTATTTTTCTCAAACTCACCCGGTTCTCAAAGAAGAAGATTCTCATATATACAACAACAATCGGTTATCACATCCGGTTCTCACAACGTGATTATTAAATTTTCATTAATTAAAATCACTTCTAATAAATAATAATTAAATGACTTCATCACACGAAAAGAGCAACACCATGTGAGAAAAAAAAGCAACAGGAGAACTCTGAGAACCGGATCTGAGTTCTATGAGAGAACCTGTTCGTTCTCCCAAAAAAATTAAAATGTATAAATTTTTAAACCGGTTTTCATAATCAGTTCTCGGTCATGTGAGAGCCTGAGGTCGGTTTTCAGTCCGGTTCTCACATTTAAAAGTGTCAATCGGTTCTCATTGTGAGATCCGGGCTGAGTATGGGGTGAGCATTTGAGAACCGCTCAACCCTGGAAAAAACCAGTGTTGACGGGTTCAGGTTAATTGCAGGTTGATGTTCAGGTTCTTTTTTTATGATTTAAAAAAAAATTTGAGAACTGAATTAGTGAGAACCGATTTTGAAAATTGACTTTTCTCAAATGAGTGACAACTGAGTACCTTGAGAACTGGATTATAATATATATTTTTAAATATTAATAATTAGGTAGGTTATCTGAAACACTAATTTTTTTTTAAAATAAAAAAATCAACCTAATTCTCACATATAGATATAGAGAACCAAAACCGGCAGTTATCGAAAAAAAGTGAGAACTGCTTCACACTTGAAAGAACCTCATTAAAGGTCTTCTGGGATTTGAGGGCCTAGTCCACAAAGACCCTTAATTGGGTTCCACTCATGTTATGCACGTTTTGGATCCATCTTTTTCTCAAAAAACATGGATGATGCCGAAACACACTTTTGACTCATGTTCTGCCTGTTCAGGATAATGCTTAGACACACTTTGCACTCATGGTATGCATGATTTGGATCCATTTTTTCCTCATAAGAGATGGATGATGACCAAACACGCATTGCACTCATGTTATGCATGATTTGGATCCATCTTTTCTCAAAAAAGATTGATGATACTCAAACACGCATTGCACTCATGTTGTGCACGATTTGCAACCATCTTTTCTCAAAAAAGATCGATGATGCCCAAACACGCATTGCACTCATGTTATGCACGAGTTGGAACCATCATTTCTCAAAAAAGATCGATGATGCCCAAACATGCATTGCACTCATGTTTATTTGTAACTGTGGTAATTTGTGGTAATTGATGAATATTTTAAATTAGTTATAGATATAGAACATTTTCAACTTTTTTTTAAAAAAAATATTTAATAAAAACTGAAAAAAAAGAGAATCCTTGTTTCTTTCCAAATTAATTTTTTAAACATATAATCTTAGACTAATGTCATTTTCGTAGATATGTAAGTGGCCCCTAGTGTTTCAAGTCCTCATGAATAGGTGGGCATGAGGTTTCAAATTTTACATGAATGCTAAGTACATGCCTATAAGGAACTTATTTAGGCCATTAAATTAGGACATGGGGAAAGTAGGTAAGGAGGGCGTGATGATTTCTTATGGTCAGCAAAACCACGTGGTTACCATTCTACATTTTAGTATTTACTGTTGTTACTGGACTAGGGCATACAATTGAGGGGGCAAGATATTCTTTCAAAATAATTAATTACTGGGTTTTTATACAATAATTGGAAAAACAGCTGTGAATTTTTTGTTTTTATAAAACTCATAATTAGTCTGGAGTGTGAACATATTAGGAATTAACTTTGTAGTTCAAAAGGGATCCAAATTCCAATGTGTTGAAATTGCCTATAGATTTTGTCTTTGGTTGTATCATTGTGCCTTATGTATATTGTTTTCTTTTCTCTTTTTTCCTTTTGGAGAATGGACAGGTTCTCCAAACCTGAATCTTTATGTAAAACTTTTTGCCAATAAATCCTAAATCTAGCTTGGTATTTTTCGACATAGGAGTGGCAAAATCCACCACCAAAAAAAACCATTTCTTATGTGTGTGACAATATGTTACTACAAAAGGTGTGACCTAGGTAACTTGGATATAATGAATCTTATATGAACTAGGAGGTTAAAGCACGTTATGCTGAAATGTATTAGGCATGGGCAGAAATTATTATTGATATTATCATATATGCCTTTGATGTCATGCTTGTGTCAAAGTTGGTTTTTTTCACATGGGTTGTTTCCGAAGGAAGAGAAAAAGTAGTGAAGTTAAAAGTTATGAACACATCACCATTCAACTCAACTTGATTCTTCAACAATTTCTGATACTAGAGAATAGGCCCTTGGTGCCCAATCCGGCAATGCAAAAATAAATTCATGAGGCAACAAGTGAGCATGGTGTGTAAAACCCCATCAAAATCAGCCATGAAGGGCCCATTCCCCAGCATAAATAGCAAGTTTCCTGCATTAAAAATCACATAACTAAATGAGTGAAATTTAGGTTCATTACATCCTTCATCTACAATTTCTCCTCATCGACAGAAGTGGCAGGACTCTAGATGACCAGAACATAGAACATCTTGTTGTCAAATAGGGGAGCTCAAAGTCCTGATTTTAGGGTTGACAAGCAGTGCGAGCCTCAATAGTGTCATCTTCTTCAACAAACATAGGTTGTCATTGAAGGGGCATTTGGTGTGTTATGGTGGAGATCCTCTTAATGATTTGTGTAACCATCGTCCTCAAACTATAACACAACGTTCAAATTATAACACAAGGTTGGACCATATGATATTCTACCATGTAAGAATTGACATATAGTTTTCCAATCAAAAAATTTCAACCTCTTCAATCTATTAATGGCCATGTCACGTATCTCAATATGGTTGAGAATTGAAACAAGAAAACATTCAACATTTGCACTTTCCAGTTTTGAATTAATACAAGTTAGTCACATTCGCATTTTTGTGTAAGATGAACTAATATTTTTCAAACATGCTTAATTATGATTTAGCTCTCCACAGGTCAAAACAATCTCTAACAACATTATCTACTGAGATTTGATTCATTTGACTCAAAAAAACAGCGATTCACTGAGATTTCAGTGAAATGTTTGAAATAATGCAACTTGTCAAATGCCAAAGTTTCAAGTTCTTTCCAAATTCTTGATGTTACAATTGTCTAAACAATCTGATTAAAATATTTAGGTTTCGAAATACAACTGAATTTTTTTTCAAATGAATAATTATTTATTTATTTAAATGATATAAATTGAACATATCATTTTTTAGTTTAAAAATTATGTATCATTATTAGCAAGTATTGCAAGAAAGATTTGGCACTAATTGGTAACAAGGTAATAGCAATAAAACCTTGTCACTAATTGGTGACAAGGACTCCGGACTCCGGATTAAATGCAAGAGGCTCGAGAGCATTTATAGATACAGTACACAAAGCAGCAGCAGTGATTGGTCGAAGGCGCTCACAAAATAAAAAGGGACAGGCTGAACTCGGATTAGCAACAAATGTGATGCTAATCTGAGTTTCAGTCCCGCTTGAGCTCCGTATATGCCCAGTGTACTTTTTTTCACTGTTTTTTAAAATCTCGTCTCATATGTGACCAAACATGGGGTTCTGGTGTCTACTTTTCCTGACTTTACAAATAACTCTATTGTCCCAAAACTAATAAAATCTCAGTTGAAACTTAGTGAACTTTTCCCCCAAGAAAATTTCTCAAAAGGTTGGAAATCGTTTTCTGAAAAAGAAGGAATTTGGGAGAAAATATTCTCATTGAACTTTTTGAAGTCACCAAGGTGCAAAAATTTGCCACAAAAAAACATTGATAAATACCAATAAAATATTGAAAGCCAAGATGGGACCATGTTTGAGCTAGATTTAAATATAAACATAACTTGTCAACACATTTGAAAACCTTCATTAGGAAAAAAAAACAATTTTCATTGCTACTGGTCATGCAAAACCATGTTGACCAATTCCAGTTAATCAAATTGCAAATTTAAATATCAAAAATTGAAACAAAAGCATATTAACAAAATTATAGTTTATTTCTGTGGCATTGCAAAGATTGAAATTGTACTACTAATTCTTCTTTTGGAATTAAGCTGCCACTATATTTACTCAAATGTTCATTCAAATTTTTGGGACAAATAGTAAAATGGATTCTTACCAAATATTGTTTTTGTGGGTTTAGGGGGGGAATATACATTATACATAGGGAACCACCATACTACTCACGATTAAGTACAATTCATGACATTTTTGTGTACTATAGGATTCCTTGTTAATCCCAAATAAAAAGTTAGGACTAAAACTGTTTAGCTCACAATACCATATAAGTTGTTATATTTTACTATTTTAGTTATTAATTTACATTAAGCACCATACATTTCCAATTTACATAACAATGTTCATTGTATGTTCATAGTATCACACCATTTTTTGGTAAATTGCCAAGACTTGTCATAGCAAGACACATTGGCCATTCATGAACTTAAATCATGTCTTTTTTGGTTTGAAGGCAATTGTGATCAATATTCAAAAATCAATAAAAAATGCAGATATGATAATGTTGGAGCAATTCAAAAGCATGATGATATAATGTTTAGTACAATGAAAAATACATTGTGTGAAATATATGTACTGATACAAGTATACATAAACCCATCATCATTTAATTAGCCCATCCAATCCAAATTATCCATCGGCAATTTGGCTTTTGGCTTTGTAGGTTTAATGGCCTGCCAATAACAAATAAATATCTTTATTATACAATTTCATAATGCATATAGTAAATAATGAAAAAAAAGGGAAGAATTAGTCATGTGTTTTTATAAAGGTAGGATATTTAAACAATAATTATACTTATTACTTATGCATTATATTGCAATTCCATATAAATGTAAAACAAAGAATGGGTTTCTGCACAAACTTGTATGTCATAACTTATTTTTTGGCATAGTTTTCACTTAAACTTGGTGAGGACATTTTCACTAATATTGCAAAGTTGACACAATGAAATCATCATTTCAACTTTGTGCATTTTGTGTAATCTAACATATAAATTTTATTCATATTTTAACATCTTGTGTGTCATGTTCAAATTATGAAATGCCAATTAATCATGTGAACAAAATATATTGGCCAAGATCACATTTATAATTTAAAGAATGAAAATTTTCATATTGTAAAACTTTTTGTTGAAATCAATGAATTTGATTCATGCGGCATCACGATGTGATAATGTGACAAATGACCAACAAAGTGATATGAAAATTCACATTACATAATCCCTAATCTCCCATAACAAAAAAAGTATTTCAGATTTAAATTACTTAAATGATTTTTCATATTGTGTGCATTAATTTCAAATTAATGTGTATCTTATTGTGTTGACCTCCATTTGTCCATTCACTTAAAAATCCAAAACATAATCTTGTGTACCTTTGATAATGTTGAGTCTTTTCCAAAATTCAATAAACTTTGACCCCAACATATTAATGAGTTTGATTGTTGAGGTACTTTTAATTTGACATAAAGAATTTAACGTATGTTTGGTAGAAACAATTATAACATCATTCTAAAATGATGCAACACACCATAGAATATATTCAAAATATTCAAAATATTTTTATCAACCACACTTTTATAAGTCAAATAATGTGTTATGGGGAAGGAAATTAAAGAAACAAAACAAACCTCAAAGAAAAGCGAGTCGGTTCGTGTTGTTTGAGAAGCATCTTCATTTCCTTTGCGCATCATTGCCACAAATTCATGGTAGTCAAGGCGTCCATCATTGTCTTGGTCCACATCTCTGATCAAATCTTCAATTGGGATATCGCCCATGTTGTATTGTATGCATGCTTGTTGAAGCTCATCAATCGTGATGTAGCCACTATTATCCTTGTCCAAAAACTTAAAAGCTGCAAACAAATTTTCCTCGCGATTGATCTTATTCATATGTAATGTTGCAGCTAAAAATTCTCCATAATCAATGGTTCCATTTTGATCGATATCAGCAGAATCCATGAGGTCTCGAATGTCGGCCTCCGTTAGATTGGAACCAACTTTTCTGAGACCTTCTTTTAATTCTTCAAAACTAATAGCACCGCTACTATCAGTGTCGATTGTCTTAAACATCTCTTTCAAACCTACTATTTCTTCCTCTGACATGGATTCCGCTATAACTCGAATCGCAAGCTTCTTAAGTTTGTTCATGGCGGAAAATTGTTTGAGTCGAGATTGTACAGCTGAATCCATGGGCTTATCAGGAGCGACACCCTCTTCGTGGATCCATGGGTGACTCAACACTTCATGAGCTTTCAAACGTCTCACCCGACTTGGGTTCAGCATTTTTCGGATCAAATCTTTGGCACTTTCCGATATGTTTGGCCAAGGTTCAGATTCAAGATCAAATTCAGCTTTACTAACACTTTCAAAAATCCCTTGCTCATTATCAGCCCAAAATGGTGGAACCCCGCATAACAGAATGTAAATAATCACCCCAGCACTCCAAATATCGGCTTCAATACCATAATGCTTGCGAAGCACCTCCGGAGCTACATAGTAGGGGCTCCCTACAACATCTTTGAAGGTTTCACCCGGTTTGAAAAAAATTGACAACCCAAAATCAGTAGCTTTCATTACGGAGTTTTCATTCTGGTTAAGTAACAAAAAGTTTTCAGGCTTCAAGTCTCGATGCATTACCCCTAAAGAATGACAAGCCTCAACAACATCCACAACAGTTCGTGCTAGTTCGGAAGCCTTTGCTTCACTGTAATGTCCCTTTTTAACAATGCGTTCAAATAATTCTCCTCCCGCACATAACTCCATTACCAAATGCACCGCACTTGCATCCTCATATGCCCCTTTAATTGTGACAATGTTGGGATGCCCGGACAAGTGGTGCATAATGTGGATTTCACGCCTAACATCATCCACATCAGCCTGGCATATTAGTTTTCTTTTGGCGATAGTTTTGCAAGCATATTCTTTACCCGTCGCCTTTTCCGTGCACAAATATGTTATACCAAATTGTCCTTGACCAAGCTTCTTCCCCAAGATGTATAAGCTCTTCAAATTATCAGTTGGCCTTTGCAACACCGAGGATGTTAGGTTTTCTCCAGGTTTCAACTTTTTGCTTGCACCTTCTTTTAGGGCATAAACAATGCCCGCCACTTGTTCAGATTTGTCCTTATCATATTTGTTGCCTGCTTTTAGAGAGTTTCCTTTGCTTATCATGCTTTTACCTACCCATCAACAAAACATTTCAAAAGATCATAATGGAAAATGTATCATTATTGTCATGTTCTTATCCCCAAACCATATCTATTTATTTCAAAATTGTTATGTAATCTCATTCAAAATCTTCACAAAACACACAACCAAATATTGCAAACTTGGAATCCAAAGGTTTTTTCATAATGACAATTGTGTTTATAGATCCAACAAATAATCTTCTAAAGGTTTGATACGTGGCTCCATTTCCAAATAGCATGTTTCAAGCTAGCAATGTAAATTCAGTATGGCAATTTGTTGGGCACAATCTTACATATACCCATCGACAAGCAAGTTTGAATCTTGTTCTTTTTGTTCTCATCAACACAAATACAATGCAAGTTTCTCTTTCCAAGTCTCTGATTTTATGCATAAAATTCCTTCATGTCCAACTTGCAACACAATTAAGCACCAAGTTCCAAGCTATGGAAAAATTCCTTCCCAACTGTGTTGTCCACCTAACCATTCTTCTCAACCCTAATTTGCAACTTAATAGCGATAACCATGTGGCCACATTTTTTTTCACATGCCTCCATAATTCAATGCCCAATGATAAGTTTTGGTCTTGCTGAATTTTAAATCACAATGTAAAAAATCCCATGGCATGATACATGAAACAAGAAAACTTGTGAAGCAATTGGTGCACAGTAGTCCAATTGGATGTCTGTTAAATACCTATTAGGGCAAGAGGTAGAAAGAAGGTGAAGTGAGAGAGATACCAAAAAGACTTGCTCAAAACATTAAACCCTAGTTCAATGATAATCTAAAAATGGATATATTGCAAAAGAAAAACCAAACAACACAAATTGGGGACTTGGGAAATAGATTTGTGAACCCACTATTGCATACAAAGTTTATGTCAGATTCTGGTAAAGCACATGGCCTCACACTTACCCTACACCTAACCAATTCTGGACCCTGGTGTCTTGTCAGGTACTTCTTTAGCCTTTTTCCTGGGACTGATGGTCATGTGCTGGTTCCAGTTGGGTTCTGAAATTTCCACTTGCAATGTGAATCAAGGGTGGGGAACTCTGTGCAGTGAATCTGTTTTGCAACAGGGGGTTTGAATTCAAGAATTGAGCCATAATAGAACAGAGACCAAAACTCTAGATTCATTACCTGCGGATTTGTCTAATCAGATCTAAGAAGGAGGCCTTTCGAGAGCAATCCACCCAAACTTGCCTACTCGATAATCCCGCAGTACCCGGTATGCAGCCTGATTCACATCCCCCTGGAACAACAGCTGTGCAAGCTCCTCCAAGAAAGCCTCACCTGTCATATCCCCCACACTCATCTTGTACCTCATCTCCAAGACCCCAGGCCCTGCAGTTGGCATCCTCTTGATCATCTCAACTAAAACTGCTGCAACTCCTGCCACCGCATATGAATTCTCACCAATATCATTGCAGATTGCTAACCTTGTTGCCCCAGCTTGATCCAGAATCTGCATTGGCAAAACACCGGGTGCATCTAGAAGGTCTAATCCATCAGCAACTCTGGCCCATTTCAAGCTTTTGGTAACTCCTGGCCGAGGAGCTGTTTCACACATCTTTCGCTTGAGTAGGCGGTTTATGATTGATGATTTTCCCACATTAGGGTACCCAACTACAGCAGCCCTCACATTGCGAGGGAGAAGGCCTTTTGCTTTTCTCTTCACATTGATATCAACAGCTACAGATTTTGCCATCCTTGCCAGTTTCATGCTCCCAGCCCCTCGTCGTCCATCTGTGAAGACAGGGTGGATCCCTTGCTTTATGTAATAGTGTGTCCAAGCATTCTTATCAGAGCTTGATATCATGTCCTCCCGATTTAGGACCAAGATTCTCATCCTGTCACCAATCCAGGTGTCAATCTCTGGATGAGTTGTTGCAATGGGGATCCGGGCATCCCGCACTTCAATTACAACATCCATCAATTTGAGCTGTTCCTTCAGCAATCTCTCGGCTTTGGCAATGTGACCTGGGTACCATTGCACAAGCCTGGCTGACCTCGTAAGGTAAGCTATGTCAGACCCTAAGGTGTCCCACTCCTCGTTACTTCTGGTGTCCAACAGAGCAGCAATGGTGCCTCCATTCTTCTGCAAACTTGCTGCTGCCCTAAGACCTGCTTTTCTTGGCTTCTGGCAAGCAAAAGATTTGAATCAGTAAATTAGGCCTCAAAACTCAAATTTGGCCACACCTGACCACATTGAAATAAAGCTGATGCTCTCAGTCATATCCAATTCCAGCGAAAAACCCCTAAAAAACTATGAAGAACAAGGTGGAGCTCTTGGTAGAAAACCCAAAACCCCCACCACACTCATAGGTTTATCTCTGTCTAAAGAGTTGAGAAAACCAAAGGTAGAACAGCAAAAGAGGAGAAGATTTCTAACTTCACAAAACAAAGAACTTTTGATTTTCCATTCACTCAAGATTTGGCACCCATGCCAGATTTGCCGCATGTGGCTCAATGGAGCCTGTGTTTGCTTGCACAGTCTGGACACACATGAATGGGCATCACCCATTCTGCCTGCAAGCAGGAAAATCATGCCTACACATATATACTTCCAAAGATCAAGCTCTCTCTCCTCTTTTCTGATTTGGTTGTTGAATGTGCAAAAAAGCTTACAGAATTGGGTCTCTTTGAGGGATGGGTTCCTGTGGAGCTGAAAGCTCCTAGTGATGATGGCACAGCTGAGTTTCTCAACCAGCCCATTTGCATCCATCTTGAGCTCATCTGTGCCTCGCACTGCAGAAGAAGAAGCTGTGTCCTTGATGACTGCCTTTGAAACTTCTTGACTGCTGGATTTCTTTTGTTTCGTAGCTTTTCCTGCAGCTGCTTCCCTTCTCTTCCTTGCAACCATCTGAACAACAGCCACAACAAGGTGATGATGCAACAAAGATTGAGATCTCACACTGAATGTGAAGGAGAGAGGGGGGCTAGCAAGAACTTTTTACGCAACAGTAAAAACACGTCCAAGGGGGGAGAGAGCAGTAGGATAGGATGGAGTATTAGTGAAGAAAGAAACCTGAGTGAAGAAGAAGAAGAGATGCCTCTTGTCTCCTGGAGAGAAGAAGCAAGCGAGGTGCAATTGGAAGTTGTGGCAGCTGAGAGGAGCGCAACAGAAGCCGCCCTTCTACTACCATCCTGTCGCCACCGCCCATGGCTGCTGCTGCTCCTTAATGATGCTACATGTGGAGCAGAAGCAGGAACAACCATTGTGGCCATTCCCAACTCCCTGAGCTCCAAGCTTCTTGCAATCCTTCTTTCTCCCTTGCTCCCCCTTCTTCTACGCTTCTTGTGCTTCTGCAACTCCTTCAGGTCTCCTCCTCCTCCTCCTGTTCTTATTCTCCACCTTCTTCAACTCTGGCCCTATCTCCTTGAAGGAGTCATGATCCGATAACCCAAAGAAAATGCGGCAGCAAAAACAAACGCAATCGAAGAATTGGTTACCCAGTCTCGTGCTCCTCTCTTAGGGTTGGAGAATTTTCGACAGCTCTCGTGGACAGTTCTCGACAATTCTCGAGAAATTCTGTGATGGGTGGACGATTAAAGTAGCTGCGAAGATCCTTACGTCCACATGAGAACACCAGTTTGCTGTGGTTCCTAGATTCTCTACCACAGTAGTAGCCTGGATTGGCTTTCTTCTTCGCAGTGATTAGGGTTTGGGGGTTTGTAGTTCTCGCAAACAGACAGAGAGTTTAGAGGGGTTGTGGGTTTACAGTTTGGAGCAGCTGCAGACAATACTTATGTCTCCATTCCTTTTGTTCCTCAAGTAGACAGACAGAAACAGAAAGAGGAGAGAGAGAGTGTGTGTGTGTGCGATTAGGGTTTGGGGGTTTATTCTAGCAAGCAGACAGACTTTAGAGGGGTTGTGGGTTTGCAGTTTGGAGCAGCAGCAGGCAATACTTATGTCTCCATTCCTTTTATTCCTCAAGTAGACAGACAGACAGACACAGAAAGAGACCTGAGAGATCTGAGAGAGAATGTTTCATGATCTAAGCTTAGGGTTTGAGGGAGTGGAGGATCAGACGAGGAGGGAAGTGGTGGCGATGGCATTACAGCTGGGTTATACGGGAGTTGCATCAAATCACATGCTAATAGGAATCATGGCTGACTCTGATTGATCAAGAATCAAACCACTGGCTTTCATCTGTGATTGCTGCAGCACCTGGAGTAGCAGAGGCTGCAAAATTTCACAGGAAGCTGCTCAAGGTTCCAGCAGCGCCTTTCAGACAATTCAGCAGAATCACAGTGGCATTCAAAGATATGGTGCGGGCAGCTACACTCAATGCTGCAAATCCTGTTCTTTGCTCCTATGACATTGTTGCAGTGAGACCCAAGAACCAGAAAGCTTTCAATGAAGCCTGCACTCATCTTGAGGTAAAGAGAAATAAGATGACCATTCACACAAACCTTGATCCCTGCATGTGCTTTGCATCAACTGCAAACTGCAGGACTCCATTGATGTTTCTCTTGCTGTTCTATAGATGTCAGATTCCTCAATTGTGCATGTGCTTCACGGAACTGCAAGACTGCATTGATGTTTCTCTTGCTGTTCTACAGATGCAGGATCCTTAGATCCCTGCATGTGCTATGCATAACTGCAAAACGGCATTGATGTTTCTCTTGCTGTTATGTAGAAGTCACACCCTGCACAATGATCCCTGCATGTGCTTCAAATAACCGCAAGACCACAGTGATGTTTCTCTTGCTGTTCTATAGATGTGGGAGGATCCTTGATCCCTCTGTGTGTGCTTCGCAAAACCCACCTGCAGGACCACATTGGGAAATTGTATGAACCCTGTGAGACTAAATCTGGCTTTGTAGTGGAATGCTTCTTGTTCTGTGAAGCAATGGTTCTACTCAAGCAGAATATAATTCTTCACAGAACAAGCATTCCATTTCTGCTTGAGAGGAATGCTCTGACGTCCAACACCCTTGCTGCCTGCGCAACAATTTTCTTATGTGTGTACAATCACCTCTAGCATGGTAATGGTAGTGTTGTTAGGCTTGATATCAGTGTGGGAATGCACAAAGAGTAAGGACAACTGTGGAAAGTGGGTTTCAGGTGGATTTGATATCTGTGGATTCCATTTCGATTGAAGGCACCAATGGTCAAGGCTGCTCTTAACATAAGGTAGCTTTTGTGCAGTGAATGCTTCCTTCCTTTGAGTTGGCAAAAGCAGCTGTTTCAAAAAACTATGAGTAAGTTTCTCTCTTTCCATCTCTGTCTGTGAAACATGAATCCCCAAACCCTTCTTTCTGATCATTACAAGTCCCCTCAGCTTACTTAACCCAAAATCCTTGTTCTCAATTGTTGAAACCAAAATTACAAAATGCTCTCCTTTAAACCCACAAAGGTGATCTGTAAACCTGGTTTGTTTCTCAGTCTACACCAAAAATCTAAAACCCAGCCTATTGCTCTCATTTCTTTTACACTGTCACATTGGCGGCAGGTAGTCTACTTTTCCAGTGAGATCATGGATGATTTTAGTGACTTAAATAGTTGTCACCTGAGTTCAGGTCAGTGGTGCTTCATGAGTTGCATGAAAGAAAATATATAAAGCAGCTATACTTATGGAGAATCTTCTCATGAATGAGAATCCTGTGTCAGAGAAGGAGCTATTTGATGTACCACTTGTTCGAGACCCACTTTCTGTTGGCACCACCAATGGTGTGTCACTCGATTTGATCTACTTTCTGGAAAATGGTTGTCCGACTACTACACAAGATCATTCAGTTCCAGAATTGGATAGAAAATAAGATCAAAAGTCAAGTACAAAACCTAGATCAACAAACACCTAAAAAAGCAAGTCATGTAAAACAGGAGAACAAAACTGGAGACCCGAAGAACTCTGCTAAGATGAATACTGTGAAGGATTCAAATTTGAGGTCTGAAGATGAGTTTATAAAATCCATGGGTAATGAGACTAGTGATTGGGCCCAAGTGAGCTAGGGAAAAAGTTTAACTGCATGGGCCAGAAAGCATTGGATCTGGTCTTTCATATTGACAGATCTCATCTTGAAGCATTAAAAAGGAGTAAGGTTTCTTGAAAGTGCTAAATTGTGCACTTTTATTTGTTGTTTGAGCTAACTTGTGTATGCTTTGTCTTTTTTTCTGCACTCTGTTGTTGTTGTGGTGTTGTTGCATGGCAATTCAGATTTAGATTGAAAGAGAGATTAAATTCAAGTGTGAAATCCTCCTTAGATTGGTAGATTTTGTGGGAGCAACTCACATAGTAAAGATTTCCAAGCTATGGTTTGTGGAATTGTACACTCACACCATAAGAACTATAGGGATTGAAATGGGACTCCAGGAGTTGATTAAATCGCCAACTAAATAACATTAAGCTGTAGTTGTAGTTTTAAGGCTATTCTTTGTTTTCTCACTTTTTTGGTTTGGTTTGGTTTGGTTCTTTTTCTTTCTTTTTTTTCCCGTTGTGATATCAACATGGGCAGCTCAACACTCTCCAAGATTTGATACTTATATGCCCATATGGATATATTTGTCATGTTAGTCATGTGGTCATTTCTTGACTTAAAAGGATGAATTGAATAAGGTTATAAGGCTTGTTAAATTTGCAGGTTCAACTCTCCTAAAGGAAGTAAAAAATTTGATTTTTTGTTTGATAATTTGGTTGCAATTATGTTAAATTTTGGTTGAAATTCATGTAGATGCCTTTATATATTGGAAATATAAAGAACTTCGCTTTGCTTCAATCCATATCATGCCAATTCATCCTTAGAAACCATTTAGATACTTAACCCCTAAATGTATCTTGCAATCCCCCCTAAATGCATTTTACACCATTTAGAGGTCAACTTAGAATACAATTTGTTAGATTGTGAATTTGTTTAAAATGTTATGATTCATGGACCAATTAAGAAAGATATTTATTACGATCAACCACAATAAAGGTTGGCCACTTGCCCCTCTTTCAAGTATTAAGCACAACCTTGTTGGTAATGTCCTTCACCTAATTGATTCCTTGTAGCATTTGAGTGGACCTCCTTATGAGGTTGCTACCAATCTTGGGTGAATACCTATGTTGGTAGGTAAGAAATGCCAATTCAAATTTTATACAAATCAAATATGAAACAATTCAACTTCTTTTTTTTGGGGGGAAAAATAGTGCCAAATTTTTTTAATCTAAAAATTGAAAGAAAAAATAGTGATAGTGAGGAGAAATATTAGACATTTTTCAATACATAACAAAAAACCAAACTAGAAAGCACCATAAAAGGCTCATTTAAACAATAAACAATGATGGCAATAGAAGAATGTTTTATGTTCCTTGTTGCTTGGGGCATGCACACACATGCTTGTACAAACACACAAAACTTACCTTAACACACACAATAAAACAAAGGGATGAAAAAATAATGATGCATAGATAATAATATGAATGCAATAAACACAACACACAAAAACCCAAAAAAAGACATTCATTTGAATAAAAACACAATGATGATGACATAAAAATGTTCCTTGCTCTTCATTACGTGTTTGCACATACATAGAAACACACATTAATTAAGACCATAATGAATGATACCTAAACACACATGCCAAGAAAAAGGCAACATAAAAATATAAATGACCAACATAGACTAAAAAAAAGTGATGATCACTTAAAGAGGAAAAAAAAGAAAATGATTACAACGGTGACACAAGAATGAACTTCACTCTATTGCTCCATGCTTTCACACATAAACATACTACAATGAAGGACACACACATGCAACAAGACTCAAACAACTAGAATTACCAAACCAAAAAATCACACACACAAACATAGAAAAGTCCAACACAAACTAGAAGAAGAAAGTGATGCTCATTTGACTCGAAAAAAAATGGCAATGGTGACATACGAACATTCCTCACTTTGTTATCTTGTGCTTGCACACACATAAACAAGACAAATCATAAAAAGGTCTAGAAGAAGAAGGGGAGGAAGAAGGCACACACAAATAAAACACACAAACCAAAAGGAGGGGAGGAAAAAAATTAAAAAAAAGAAGAAAATAATAATAATGCTCCAAGTACTTTGTTCTTCTAGGCCTTTTAGATGATTTCTTGTTGACCATGAGAAAATTGCTATTCCACCAAGTTGACCAAGAAGATGATGAACACACACACACACAAAAAGGATCATAAATAAAGACATGACAATCATGATAACAACAAAATAGATAGCAAGGAAAGAAAGCAAGTTCAGTCTTTGTTCATGTGATGAACACGTTGAGAAGGAAGAGGAGGTTGCAATGGCTATGGTGCACAAGTTGCCAAGTTTTGCAAACCCCATCATTGTAGGCCTAAACTAAATCATTTACATAGACTTTACATTTATATAATCTTATTGGATTCCCCATGCCCTATTGGCAAGTAGAAGGAACATTGCTACTCAGGGAATTCCCTTGACTTTTGAACATACGAAACCTATTATTTGAGTACTAGAGAGTGAGCTATAGATGACAAATTCCACCAGGTCATGCACTAATCAAGCCTTACATGTGTGCACTTGGCAAATCTCCTCTTGTAGCCCGTTCTATGGCATTTAAGGCAAGGAACATTGTTGGAACATCGGAGACTCTGAGGGGAACATTACAAATGTGTCAGCCACAAAACCGAAAAGCTAGGTTGATTCTACTACAATAAAATGTGAAAAAAGGTTAAATTGACAAGCCCTAACTTTAAGGTACTAAAGAGCAAGTTGCCCAATGCAGATTCCAATTCCCAGCAAGTCAGTGGGCAAGCCCAGGGGCACACTGAGAACCGGAATCTGCCCCGGGTGGCCTGCTCTATTACGTTTCAAGGCATAATCTGAAGCGCTTCTTGCCAAACTTCTGGTGAGAGGACTTGCCCCATGAGGAGGACCCTGGAAAGAGATTTTTAAGCACCGAACAGATCAGATGATGCGCTCCCAAGTCATGGGGTGAAACCAACTTGAGGGTTTCACAAAGTCAAGTTGCGGAAAGTTGAGACTTGGAGGCACGCTCCCGGCTTCCAACTCTAGAAAGGGGTAGAGGGTCGAGTTGGGAGCCCAGGGATTAGACTAGGAAGAAGATTTAGTAGATCAAGCATGAATCTGCATCAAAACAAACCACCCACGTGGTTAGTTCACATTCCGGGACACCCTTGGGTGTTGGGACAAGCCACGGGCACTTCGGACCACAAGACACACCACGGCCCGGACTCGGGAGTATGCCACCACCATACTCCCTATAGTATACTCTGCGACGCTCCGTGGGGACTACATCCAAATGGCACAAATTCCCGGGACTCCCAAGTTGGAGTCCCGAAATTATCCCGAAATTGTCCCGGGTGGAGTCCCGGGACTCCCAAGTTGGAGTCCCGAAATTATCCCGAAATTGTCCCGGGTGGAGTCCCGGGACTTTGGGAGCTCATAACTCCCGACTATGAGCTCGGATCGCGACGAGGTCTACACCAAAGTTGTAGCCCTCGTCAAGATCTTTCCAACGGCGTATCGCACTCTCCATTCGGAGGTCGGGAAAGCATCGATTCCCGACTTTTAGTGGTCGGGAGTCAAACTGCCAGTTTGACTCCCGGCCCTTCTTTTGCCCATAACTTGGGCGACAGATGTCCAAATGGCCGATGCGAGGCCATTTTCGATATTTACGCTTCAAGACCTTTTCAATGACACCAAGAACAGCCCAATGCGAGGTGTTTTGAGTCCTTCTGTCGAGCTCTAAACATTCGGGAGTCCCGAGGGACTCCAAATCCCCAACTTTTCCAAGTGTTGGGCTTCACCCCCACACTTGGCCAAGTTAGGGTTGCGACATCAGATCCATCTCCCGGTGCACAGCAAAGGGCTAAGCATCCCAAACATAAACTAGCTTTTTGCCACCCCCAAGCTTAAACAAACAAAATGCTCATTTTGGAATAACATCCTTGGCTTTTGGCTTAACATAAAAGTTGGTCTAGCAAAGTCCGAACTTGCATCCCACGCGGAGGTTCTCAAATAGCCCATTTTCAGCAACCCTTTCATCCTCAACATGACCGGCTCCCCCTAGGAGTATGTGGTTTCAGTGAAGGATGCGCCATTGCCAATTCTGGTTGCACTAGAATCAAAGATCTTTGGGACCCAAAAGGCAAGGCATGGAAAAGCCTCGAAGCCTTCGGGATGACCTACCATGCGACCAATAGGAACAATAGAAAAATCATCATAGCGAGTATCCCATGGAATCCTGCAACCTACATTAACCGCTCTTTCAAGCAGGAGATTAGATTAACAAAAAAGTCTCCGGAAACAACACCGCTCTAGCATGGGTGCACCATGTAACTGGGATCACCCCCAACACGATGCAAGTCGTAAAATTCCAAAAGGTCACCCCCACTAGTTTCATCAGAGCTGAGAACTCCCAAGTGATAACCCTCTCCCCTAAAAGTTATCACCCAATCAGGGTCCTCTCACAAGAAAGACATGAAGCCCCGCTTAGAGTTGCAAGGGAGCTCCCATCACTCACCAAGCCCCCCCTACTCTGGATTTTCGAATCCAGTTTCATTGATGGGCTTCCGTAAGACCTAGGGGAATGGCATTAGTAGGCCTCCTCTCAAATGGGGGACTCTCCATTCTTTGGCTACTCCACAAAGCAGGGCTATTGAAACGCAAGGAAACCCACCCAAAATGGGAACATCTGCTCCTTCATTCAAAAGTTAAACCTTCAGAACTCCACCATCACGCAAGTTATGGCTAGAATTTGGCATAACTCCCAACCTCGAAAGGTCAACACTCTCACATGGCTCACACTAAATCGGGGCCTCCCTGTATGCACTTGGCTGCAATGCATGGGGATCCTCCCCACGTGCAAGGTTTGTATGGAGAAGGCCCCCGAATCCCCTCAACATTGTCTTTTTGAATGTCCTGTCACTAAACGGGCTTGGGAGGCCTTCTATTACATCTAGAAAAAATGAGGAGCGCCCAATGACGTCATTCCCTCCTGGCCATTCATCATGTTGGGTGAAGCTATATTCGAGAAAGAAAATGACCCCCCCAAGGTCCAAGGGTACCATGTAGGGGGCTTCTCTTACATCAGATAACTTGTGCTGCAAATGTCCAAATGGTTCATGTGAGGCCATTTTCGACATCTATACTTCAATAGCTTTCCAATGACATGAAGAACGTCTCAAGGTGAGGTGTTTTGACCCCTACAATCGAACTCTGAAGTTTCAAAAGTCCCGAACGACTCCCAAGTCCCCATTTTGAGAGTGTGAGTGTCATCTTCACATTCTTCCAAAAGTGGGGTTGCAACATTTCCGACCAAAGAAAGTAGAGAATGAAGCTACTCGAAATCAGCTCGACCCTGGTGTGTGCAGGTGGAGTGCGACACACCATTGGAAAGCTCTCAAGGAGAGCTATAAGTTTGCTTCAGACCTCATCCCAATCAGAAGTTTAAGCAAAGAATTTTGAACTCACAAAATCCCAAGAGTCCAAACCGGGACAATTTCAGGACTCCTCCTTTGGAATCTTGAAACAAAAAGTCATTTGGATGTGGGTGCCATGGAGTAATGCAGATAATATTATATGGGGGAAAGTGGTGGCTTCCCTCGAATCCGGGCTGTGGTGAATCTTGTGAGCCCAGAATTGTCCGTGGCTTGTCCTAACACCAAGGCTGTTACAAAATGTGAATTAACCAACTTGTTGGTTGGCTTGATGCAAGTTCGAGTAAATAACTAAAGCTTGTCCCTTTTCCTAATCTCATCCCGGAGCTTCAGCACACCCCTTTACCTCTTTTAGTGTCGAGAGCTAGAAGCGTGCCCTCAAGTCCCCACAATTCTGCTATTCTAAAAACCAAGGCCCATCTTGGGCCTAACTTGGGACTTGGGAGCGCGACAGGAAAGATGCCAAAAGCATTTCGATAACCAATATTCCTCTAGGAAAATCCTTCAGCAACCTTGGGTGGCCACTGTCGAGGTTGGGATGGCCACTTAGAAGGCCATCAATTCCCTTCGGTCCACCCAGGAACCTAGTATTCAGGCTAGGATTGATCAAGCTTTTAGGGTGGAATGGTGTCACTTAATCATCGTTGGGGATGATCGTGCCACCATCGTGTGGTGCTTCTTGCCCCCCTTGTACTTCTTAGATTTCCTTAATGAATGATGGGGCTGCTGCCTCCCTTCCCCTTCTCAGGGTTTTCCCTATTGCATTTCAAAGCACTTATGCCCACAGTGGGTAGGGTGGGGGAAGGTGGGAGGAGGGCAGCAGAATCAGTAAAGGCAGACTGATTTGGCCAAATAGATGAGCCTGAAAAACGGCTTAATAAACCCTAGAAGCCATGGCGTCAATGGCCGAGTCTGCCAAGCCAGCTGCGGCCACTAGGGTCGCCCTGCTGGACTCCCCTGGTGACCGTTTGCCTGGCGGAATCAGCCACCCATGGCGCGCGTTCTCCAGTACCTTGAAATTTGATCAACTCTGAGGGTAGCTGTGCGTTAACTTGTCGGATGGTTTCTCAATCGTTAATTACAGGGGTCGGCCGTTCTGTTCGCTTCCTTGTATGGCACATGATCTAGGACTGATCCTCTGCAACCAGCAGTTAGTGTGTAGTCTTGTGTTGGGTCGGTGCTGATCTGAAAAGTTCTGAGAGACATGTTACTTTCTTTCAAGGACATAGTCTACTGGAGCAGAGAACTAGTCATGGTCATATTGCAGTAGTATAGTAGTAGCTGGGTAGCTCGAGCTCAGTTGATCGGCATTTTATAAGAATCGAGGTGTACTGCACACTAGCTTCAAAGGAAATTACGAAATCACGTCGTGACCAATTCAACTGATTGATGCAGAGGGCTCGCCGCGAGGAGACTAGCTAGATTTACAATTACTAAAGATTTGCAGAATTCCAACGCGACAGCAAACGTTTTTGGCAGTCCCTATAGGGAAAAGAGTGGAAACCTCTAAAAAATTGAAGTTCAATTAACAAAACACAGGGAAAACTCTCCAAGGGAATTGTGGGAACAATATTTCAATGTTTCGTTCAAATTTTCCCATTGTGAAATAGGGGGGATCATTGTATTTTCCAATTGTCAAACAAACCATTTCATGTTTGCATTGGGGAAATTCAAGTTTTTCTTGATGGTCCCACAGAAGAAACCCGAGAAGGGGAGGGAGGCAGCAGCCCCATCAAACATTAAAGAAATCCAAGAAATACTAGGGGGGCAAGAAGCACCACTTGATGGTGACGCAATCAACCCCAAAGATGCCTAAGTGGCACCATTCCGCCCTAAAGGCTTGCTCAATCCTATCTTGAATACTAGGGTCCCGGGTGGACCGAAGGG
>Ga0209208_10000049_pt1 | contig 111326 bp, 86 predicted proteins | sample S1TSphfallax_3_FD_187694 | JGI IMG/M metagenome (GOLD analysis project Ga0209208, IMG submission 187694) | Host-associated microbial communities from peat moss isolated from Minnesota, USA - S1T2_Fd - Sphagnum fallax MG (SPAdes) (version 2) | ecosystem: Host-associated > Plants > Peat moss >... | reverse complement strand
TTTTCAAAAACAAGTGTTGGGTCTTTAATAACCTTACAAGGCTTGGGTTGTAGGTTCTTTGTATTCACAAGGTAGGAGGCAAAGCAAATTTACAAGCAATGGAATATATATATATATATATATATATATCAAAGGTCATGGTCATGGTGAAACTTCAAGCTAAAAAAATTCATAAATTTTTTGTTCTAATTTGATTAGACAAATATTACTTGAAATTTAAAGGCCTAACCTAAATAGTGAATTAGAATGAAGGTTTTTTTTATCATGTTTAATGGTTCTAAGTTTTAGGTAGTTTTTTCGTTGTTCTATCTTTGATTCAACTTTCAATAGACACCCTTCAAAATTATCAACTTGCTTTTCAAATTCAACTTCAAACTTTGATATCAACTCAAATTCCACCTCCAATGTAGTTGCAAAGTTAGTGGTTTCCAAGCAACCAATTCATGGATTAGATGGCCAATTTTTGTTCACAAATATGAGTTTGTCCATATTGTCCATTTAGAAACAACAATTATGAAGTGTAATCAAAATGCCAACAATAGAAAAAAATATGTTTTGTCTTGATTTAGCTAGCTAGGATGTCAAAAATATGTCATGTTATTATAACAATAGTTGGAAACTTGTGTTGTTCTTTGCATTGCTAAGACAAAACACACTTGCAATTTTCTGCATCAACAAGATACTAATGAAATCCAACAAATTCTTTTAACACCAGATCCATGTAAGTGTTTGCATTAGTTGTTATGGTGTGAAGTAGATCTTTAACATGAATTTGAGATTGAAGATCTTCAATTTCTTCAACACTAACAAACATCAACAACTTGACTATTTTTGTCAATAAAGGGAACAAAAAATTCTTCATCACATTTAACAACAGCAACAACATTTTCATGGCCTAGATATATGGTAACAAACTACATGTTTTTAATCCTTAAATCAAACATCAAAGCCAATATATTATGGCCTTGCTTCCTATCAAATGCATGGAAGAAGGAAAGAAAGGGTAGAAGAACCTTTAAAATTTGTTGCTTCATGCAAACCACAAGTTCTTTCAATTCATGATTTTTAAAATCATCCTAAATAAAGTTGTCGACAAAAGTTTGGAATGCCAACTATTTTTTAATATCCTAACAAGTTGATGTTATAAATTGCAAGGCATCTTGGAGCAACCAATGTCCACAACTTTAGTTCAAAACATAATCAATGGCAATTGGGGACAAAACTTTTATCATAGCCTCAGATACCATCGAAATTCTTGAAGATGATACACAAGATTGTAATGCCATAGATTATCAATTATAGCATATTGCAATTACACTTAAAATGTTTATGCATTATGGAATAATAATACATGATCAATAAATCTATGATCAACTAAAAAAACCAAACAAATAGCACCCATCAACCAAATAAATGGTTAGAATATAATCAAAACCAAAATAATAAATAATAATAATAAAAACCACAAAACCAAAAAAAAACTTGAAAAATGAACAATGACAAGTAATGAAACATTAGTAGTTCCCTTCACAAGAGGTGAAAGATGATGAATCACATGCAATAATTGTCAAAAGATCCCTTTGACCTTCACTACTTCACAAACACACAAAAGACCTCCAAGCACAAACACAAGGTGTAAAGTGCAAAACAAAAACAACACAATAAGCCACATACCTTCTTCTAGTTCACTTACAAATGTGTGGTCCATATTCCCTAAAGCTTGATTTGTTTCCAGCATTCAATACCTTCAAGTAGTTAGTAGGTCATATTAATGTAACATCATTGCACAATTTGACATCGCATTGTGAGTGTGAGAAAAATTGTGAGTACGGGAAAAAATAAATTGGCAATTGCAAAAAGTGAAGGAGACGAGAAAAGGAGAATTTTTTCTAGCAAACTAAGATTTCAAAACCTTGAAACCTAACCCTAACCCTAATTAAGACTCCTCTAAGTATTTAAAACATATGAATCGAGTTTTTAAAAAAAATACCCTATACCTTTATTTTGCCTCGATTGGGTCTAGTTACATATATTTGATTTATAAAACTGCTGATTATGAGGTGGGGGTGAGTAGTAAGTTTCAAAAAAAACACTCAGGTAGGTGGAGGGTCCGAGTTTTTGAAAAAAAAAAAAACAAAGCCTCATCTGCCATATATGCATATACCCTATCTAATAACCGACTAATACCCATTCTCCATTCTACCACCCACCCGCACTCCTCTCTCTTGGGACTTGTAACTCAGGAGCCACAAACGAGAGCAACAATTTGCTTATAGAAAATATGAAGTTGAGGTGTGAAAAAATCATCATAATTATCGCCAAAGAGCAACAATTTGCTTGTAGAAAATATGAAGTTGAGGTGTGAAAAAATCATCATAATTATCGCAGGAGGCGACAATCTGAATAATTTCACTTCTCAGATAACGATATCATAGTAGGTCATGAAAATAATAATAATTTCAAATTTAAGAAACTATTTTTTTTTAAAAATTTAATGATTCATCTTGTCGATGTGGAAGCTGACCCTAGGTTACTACAATATGTGACTTGTCGGGGAAAAGAAAAAGAAAAAGAAACCCTTTGTAATGATGAGAGTCACTAGTCCTTTCATGTGCTTACTTTAAAGCCTAGAGGTGGTGGAGTTAAGTCCTCTATCCGAACTTAGTTGCAAGTAAATAATGACCAAATTTGGGAGGGTGATTAAATTCAAGAAAATAGTACTTGCTAGTGTGGTATGTGCTGTTGTTGTTGGTGCAAGTGTAAACCCTAATTTTATTTTTCTTTCCTTTTGATTTGGTTGGGTTTAAGGTTTAGTGTTTAGGGTTTAACCCTTAAACCCTAAACCCTATAGCAAACCACCCACATAGTAAGTTTAAGAAATAGGAAATCATTTCCATAGAATCCTTACTCATTCAGGGCTTTTTAACAATATCAATAAAATGGATCTCAATTTTCTTTAATTTTAATTTTTTTTGAAAAAATAAAATTTCAAATGGAAAAATTGTTCAATATTCAGTAACTCTAGTGCTCTGTAGGTCTAAACATTATAAAACCACCTGTATGCACCCCCCCCCTAAGTAGTCGTCGAGTGATTTCAGCACCCTCACTCATAGAGAGAGCTTTCCAATGATATCAAGAGTGCGATAGAAGACACACTCATTTGGTACACATCTCAATGTGACAAACAAAACATACAAACTACTTTCCTTCCTTAAGGAGATAGATAGGTATGTGATTCTTTCATCTCTCAATTTCCAAGGAACAAATTTGATTAAGTTTTTTTGGTATACTCTACAACCTTGGCAGCTAATTACATTATTTTTCAAAATATTTGAAATTCTAAATTATTTATTTATTTTCAAATAACCCAAAATTGTGGAAGGAATTGTTGAATCTTCAAAATAAAAATAAAATTGAAATGAAAATGCCAAAATTATTTATTTAATTAATTAATTATTTGACAAACATGTGTCCAATCTACATTGTATTAGAGACTCCACCACTCAATCCCCCCAATACCCAACACCCCCTTCCCCCTCCCCAAACAACTTCAAGGGGGAAAGGGCAGAAAGGAATCACAAACAAGAGCCACCAGCAGTAAAAGTAAAAAGTAAACTGGTAACTCTGACAACGTGACGTCACGACATGCACAAAAGCGGTGAAGTACGTATTTAATTAGACAAAAACTGTTACCTGTTTAATTAAAATTAACGGTAACGGCCACAAATGTGAAAAACAAAAACACACTTCCCAATTACCATAGTTAGTTAACTAAAACTTGAACCAAACTCACTAATAAGGCCAAACTCACTAATTGGACCAAACTCACTATTAATGCAAAACTCACTAATGGGACCAAACTCACTAATTAGGAAAAACTCACTAATTAGGGAAAACTCACTAATGGGACCAAACTCACTATTTAGAAAAACCTGTTATTTAATTAACGGTAACGGCCACAAATGCGAGAAACACAAAACACGCTCCGTAATTACCGTAGTTAGTTAAATAAAACTTGAAGCAAACTCACTAATTAAGCAAAACTGTTATTATAATTAACGGTAACAGCCACAAATGTGAAGAAACAAAAGCACACTCCCCCATTTACGGTAGTTAGTTAACTACAACTTGAAGCAAACTGACTAATCAGCCGCGATTAGTGAAAAAAACCCTTTGCCATGCACTTCGTCCTTCTCCATTCATCTTCTTCTTCGTGTGCGTCATCGTCGTCGTCGTCGTCGTCGTCTTCTCCTTGCGAATTTCTCGCAACTCTCGTACTTATACCGCCTCAAGCTTGAGATTCCTGTTTCTTCTCTTGTTGTTCATTGAAGTTTTGTGTGCGCTGTATGTATGTCGTCGAGCTTTTTTTCCCCCTCTTTTTTTTAGTGTTTTTTTCTGTTTTTGATTCTGATAGAAATGCATTTATGGGTGTATGTATGTATGTATGTATGTTTTACAACTTTTGCAATTTGGGGAAACGTTGTGAAGCTCCGGAGTTGATGTCCTTTGCGAAGTTTGCATAACAGTTGCGATCCTTTAGTATACGTGATCACAAGCGCGAGAAAAACATCTGCCACACAGGACAGACAGAAAGACAAACAGACCACAGAGACCACAGAGACCACAGAGAGAGTTGTTTTGGGTTGCTGGTTCTCATGTCCTGGTTGTGAGAGGAGTGTGGAGCTGCTGCACAGAAACAAGCAGAATCGATCATAGCTGAAGGGAACTGTACTGCATTAGTGTTCTTGGCGATTGATGATACTTGTTGTAGGACGAGTTATCTAAGCTCAGAAGAGGTTGAACAGGAATGAAGCTGTTGAGCAAACACTTGTTGCTCTTCTTCTCAGTATTGCAGTGCGATTGCAGCAGATCAACAGCTGCGGGGGAATCTTTATGATCATAAGAAGAAGCAAAAAAATCCCAGCTTGAGAGAGAGCTGGCACAATAGCAGCAGCAGCAGCTTCTTATATGATCAAGTCTCCAGGGATTCTGCTGAACCATGATCGAGTTTTTTTTTGTGCGATTTAGTTGTTGTTCTATCCCGCGACAGTCGAAGAAGTTTGACATGAGAGAGCAGGACAACATGTTGCAGCTTTAATACCATTCTGGAACTGCTTTGAGGACTACGGAAGTGGTAAGAAGCTGGAAAATTGTTTGCAACAAAAGCTTACTGAGCTGCAGTAATGCAGTCAATGGGGGTGGCAGCAGCAGCACTGGCAGTAGCAGCAGCTGATGTTACGGAAGACGTTGGTTGTCTAGATGAAACAGGACTTGCAACGCTTAAGGGATTCCGCAAACTGTTGAGGAAGGAGAAAGCCAACTTGTTGCAGCAGAGGTTATCGGTGCGCGAAATGGCTTCGCAGTTCGAGAGAGAACAAGCTGCAGCTCACGCTGCCGCCGCCACTCTTGCCCATGTCCAGGTAACACACATGAGCAACTTCTTCTTCACTCACGAATTTTGTTCTCAAGAATCACCGACAGCTTCTTCCATCGCGAGAGTCGGGGATTGTGGTGCCCGGTGTAAGCTGATTGTGGACTGAATGAATGCATGCTAATGGGCAATAGTAATTCGGTTTGATTGCAGCAAAAGGTGAAGCTGGAGATGGAACGGCATGAGCAGGACATGATGAAGCCTGCAGCACTAGTAGTGTCACTCAAGAATTTGCGCTCTTTGCTCTGGGAGCTAACGTCGTCGTCGGGACGCGGCGTCAAGAACAACAACTACCACGACCACGACATCGTGGCGGATCAAGCTCTCATTGCTGTAACTGTCCACTAGCCCTTTGTCAAGTCCTATCTATCCGTAGGCTGAGCTCCACAGTCCCCATTGCAAGAGCTCCGGCCTCATCCAAATGCAAAATCTAGCCCTTGGCCATAGCTAGACAACAAGCTCCAGCAGCTAGCTGTACAGTTCCTGCTTCAAGATTGTTGAGGTTTTCTAGTTCTCTCTAGCTAGTAGTAATTCCTAGTGTTTTCAACAGCATTGTCTGATGCAGCAGCAGCTTGTTCATGTGTGGAGTGATGCATGGGATTGCTGCTGCAGCTTGAGGTGGTGGAATCGCAGTGGTTGCAAAGAGAAAGTGAACTGGAACAGGAGAGGATGGAGATCAGACAAATGGCTATCACTTTCAAACAGGTGCAGATCATCATCCAGACTTTGCCTGCAGCAGCTGCTACAACTCTCTTATTATCCCTTCATTTCTCATGTCTCTGCAATGGAAGTATTTCCTTCTCTTGTTGTTGTTGTTTCTTCCTTTTTGGAAAGGGGGGCCACAGACAGGTCTTGCAGCCAAGCTGCTCCTCGTTAGAAGACTGAAGTCTCATGTTTTGGGGGTTGCATGATGATGATGATCAAGGAATGCTGTGCATACATACATATATATATATGTTTTTCGTCTTCTTGTGGAGGGCTAGCTAGGCATCAGAAGACGCAAGGAGGATGATTGATGAGGAACGGGCGAAAGCACAATCTGAAATTGAAGCTGCACGAGCTACTACACTACGTGTGGAAGCTGCATTAGAGCAGCAAGCTGAAGCCTTATGTTTTGCCAAGCAACAGGTATAAAAGTGGAACCTGCAGACAGTAAGAAGATTATTGTTCACCTGCATTCCTGAAGATCAACTTCTTCCCAGTACATACAAGAAGAAGATTGTTCACCATAGACACATATGTCTAACTCCTTGGGGCTTCAACAATCAGCTACCAAATTTGTGTATATCTGATCCATCATGTTGCAGGAGCTTGAAGAATTGAGAATGCAAGTGAAAGAAGCCCAGAGAATCATGATGCTTCATGGACCAAGTAAGGTGAGATCAGATTCTTCAATCATGAGTCAGCTGGCACTCCACTAGTTGACTGATATTCAGCAGTAGTGAGCCTCAAAATTGTATTGTTTTGTACACATGATGAGATGTCAAACATATGCAGTTGGTTACATGGATGTTTTGTGTACAAAATATTCCAATCTAATACTGGAGCTGCTGCCCGAGGCTTAATCTAAGATGAATGACATGATGGTAGGTGATGGATATGGAGTATCAAATTGCTGGATTGCATCAGCTACTCACTGACAAAGCTTTGGAGAATCTACAACTTCGCAAAAAGGTATGTATGTATCATTAAAAGGGTGTATTTTTCTTGGTCCATAGACTTCCCATGAGTCCTCATGTGTCGGTCTCATGATAATTTGAAGTCAGAAATATAATAGTACACCAGCTTCAGCAGGAGTCTGGAATATGCAAAACAAAACACGACTATTTAGTCTAGCTAGCTGTAATGGTGATATTTGTTGTATGATCAGTTGGAAGCTGCAAAGAGACAAATCAATGGACCAACACAATTTGAGATTCAAGGAGAAGAGCGATTGGGTGCATGCCTAGCTATTGCACCAATTTGTGCTGAGAATGCTCCTGAGCTTCACAAATGCATCATCCAGTGGTTCAGTGTCTCTGCAGTCGATGGAAGCAAGGTGGAGCCCATAAAAGGTGTGGTGCCATGCTAATAATTCTAAGGTGTTGTCCATCATGAGTTGCAATTAGGAGATCAGCTTAGTTAGGAGCATTGCATTTTAGAACTGCATCTAATTCACATTGTGCTTGAAAAAGAGTGTGTGGGTTCTCTCTAAAACCCTAATTTATCTTCATATCAGCAGGTTGGCTGCTCATGAGTTGCCATTCTTTTTGCAGGTGCAACCAGACCTCAGTATGCGCCAGATCCAGTCGATGTAGGGAAGCTTTTACGAGTAGATGTTGGTCTCCCAGATGGCCAATTAGACACTCTTTTCACCTCAGGACCTCTAGATCCAGGTATGATGTACATATTTCATGGGACAACACCCAATAAAAACAAAAGGCCACCTAAAGAGGATTTCACAGAACTGTATGGCTCATGTAGTCTGGAAAACTTTACATTTTGCAAGACGCAGTGCAGCTGCCGCATGGGACTGGGCACAATCCTTTATTTTTGTTTCTAATTTCAAGTGACCAGATTTGATCATAACCGTGATCCAAGGGCAACTGGATTTGATCTTGAGTTCATGATCTATGATTGGAATTGCTCTGATTCATGGTCAGGGATTATGTTGTTTATTCTCAAATCGTTGGTTGCACTACCAGAGTTTGTGTCTGACTTTTGTGTATCATGGGTACCAAGTGAAGATGTCCTGTATTTTGAACATTTTTTTCTTTTGTGTATCATCTCATTCATTGCAGCACCAGGATTAGGCAATCAAGTGGAAGCTCTTGCCAGAAAAGGCAGTGCTGAATTCAATGTAAGTGTTCCCATATAAATCACATTTCTATAACTTCTTCATCCCTTCATGTACACCTTCTTCACTACACTGCATGTTTAGGGTTGAACTTACTTTTGTAAGATCTTTCTTGTGGAATGCCTATGTCCTTCCATTGTAAAGTTGATATGGCTTTGGAGTTTTTATTTTATCTGCTTCAATTTTATTTAACTCCAACATCACAATACATGTTGTCAGTTGTTCATGAAGAAATCTTTAAAACAATAGGGGTAGCCTGGTGTTCTTTCTTTTTGGGAGTGAAGGTTCGAGTATACCAGGAAAATGGAGAAGTTATGAGGAAGCCACCACATCAGGTGCTTCTTGTGGATAAGATGAGAATCAAACTTCTCAAAGGCCGTTGTACTAAGGTCAAGGAAGAATATTCCTCAGCAATGCAGGTTGGGAAGAATTTCTTTTCATTAATGTGTTCCCAGCTTCACTTCTCACCCTCTATTATGCGTTATAGTTATTTGTTGATTTGATAACTTGCAAAACATATGTGCTACAAAGCAAGGGTGGAGGTAGTAATTCTTTAGGGAGCTGCTGCTCCTAACTACTACCTGAAAAACTTTCACTCTAAAATCTGATTTGATGTGAGCAGCTATGTGGTGGAAGAGGAGGAGGTGATGCAGCTGCAAGGAGCTTGTACTGGTCACCACGCAAAGGTGTGCAATTTATGTTGGTATTGGAGAGCGAAAGAGACCGGAACGCTGCCATTATGTTGGCTCGGCAGTTTGCATTCAGTTGCAATGTATGTTAATACAACACTCCTTTCGCTAGCTTTTCCACTCTCCATGTTGCAAATAGAGATCAGACACATTGTGGGAACAACAACCAAGGATACCATATTGGCTATTGTGCAATGCTTTTGTTTTATATGCACATTGGAGTGCAATTTCATCACAACTGTGGATATGATTGATGTTGCTGCAGATAATTCTCGGAGGGCCTGATGATTGTTGACATCACAACACCCCTTTCACCAGTTCAACCCCATCTTTTGTAATACTATTAGTGCCAAACACCCCCCTCCTTGGTTTCAGAACCTCCAATTGCAGCCAGCATAAGCTGGATATCCATCCCAGTGGACCAAGTGAAGACAAGTTCATCCACTTCAATTTTTCTCACAACTGGATTTCTTTTGTGAGTATGAGCGACTATCAAGTTTCTGAAAACATTAAACCCTAAACCCACCCTCCTCCTCCTCCTCCCCTTCAAGACATTGTAGAAAAAACCTGAAAATATCTGTCATACATGACCATAGATTTTTAACAAGTTGCCCCAGTTTAGGCAGAGGCATTATGCAGATGTTTTTCTTACATAATATTTTCTTCGTTTTTAGATGACATGGGTAATATCTATATAAGTTATGAAAAAATATGCCTATGATGATGCCACACAAATACATGAGGAGTACCCTTATTAGAAAAGTAGTTTCAGCATTGTATTTATAAGTCACAACACAAGGGGTCCCCATTTTTCATGTCAGATACTTGTGCACCCAGACTAAGGTTTAGATATGGCAAAGTTTCTAATCATTTTGTAGTTGCCATAAGAGTGTTCGGGAAGAACAAGATTCAGTTGGTGCAGTTTTACCAAAGAGCATGTATCCTATGATGATGTTTCTTGTCAAGAAAAATCTGGAAATTTGGGAAGGTTGTGTTGAACTTGGAAGTGCCTATTTCCCATCCTAGAATTCATATCACATTGCTGTAACTTTTCTTCTTTTGACAAAGAGTTGGATTCAGAGATGATAGTTTTCACTACTTCATTTTGTTATGTTTGAAATTCGCTAGAATGGGTTTTCTTGGGGAGGTCTTGCAAGAGTGTCAAAGCATACAGGTAGTTTATTTAGTTTTTAATTTTTGGCACAAATAAAAGAATTCATTGCAAAGAGGGAAGGGAAGTACATGGGCAGCCCACCACCCAGGCAAGCACTGAGTGCAACCACACACTCAACCTGAACTTAAACTTAAAAAATCTCTCATGGGGCCATCTAACAATTCTTCCATGCCTATCACAAAATACTCTATTTATGCCCGAGCTTTTGTCAAAGCCCAGGAGATGTTTCATTTTCACTTCCAGGATCTGCTTGCAGAGCCCAGGCAGCTCTCACATAATCCACTAGGGTGTCCCAAATGAGCTTTCGTCTCTTTATGGTTGTGCCAGCTCTTGTTATTAAAAACCTTGTTGTTTCTCTCAATCCAGATGATCCCCAGAGTGATACCATACAGTGAGGACCGCAACCAAGAAATAACTTGGAAGCATCTTGGCTCTCTTGTAGTCAGGATGCAGTGTCTCCACTGCATAGGAGCAAGTTGTTGAGTGGCAGCAGGTCCATTACAAACACAATTAAAAATCTCATTGACAAACTTCTTGTTAGAAAATATTAATACCTAGGGTTTAAGTGACCAATAGTTGCTAAGTACATAAAATGAAAAAGCATATTTCCAACCATTAAAACCTTTTTGAGATTTCTCTCAGAAATGTTAACGATGTACTTTTTGACCCTGCTGAATGAAGAGTCTACATTTTTTCTCTCCTTTGTGTTTTGTATCATGGTGTCAAAGCATTCACAAGATTTAAGATAAATATTATGCACTTTGATAATGAACATGTCATAGATTAAAATCTTTGCGAATACATGAAATTCATCAATTGTGTTGCATAATAGAATGACAAACAATAAAGACATCCTCAAATTTGATGGTTCATACTTCAATGTATGGAAACATCAATTCACTTACTATGATGGCAAAAAGATTTATGATTAGTGGAGGTAGGCCTGAGGGCTCAAAACGCAATCTGAAATTTCAGAGTGCCACATGGCCACAAGCACCTTCACAATAAATTTTTTTGTTCTTGATGCCTTCCTTTCACAACCCTGTGGCCACAAGCACCTTCATAATAAATAAAAAATTCTTGTTACCTTCCTTTCACAGCCCTTGAATTATTGTGACAATCACTAATTACATCGACAATAAAAGGAATTCAATAGCTATCTATTTTTTGTGTTGTCATAAGTATAGTGGGTGATCAGGGTGGGTTCATTTTTTTCTTGCTACCATAATTACAATAAGGGAAGGTTTGGGTTTTTTTTTTCTTATTGCCATAAAAACAGTAGGTGATGGGATTTATTTACGTTTTCTTTCACAATGTAGTGATGAAAAAGAACAACAGTTCATTGACAAAGGATGAGATTTCGACGTTCTTGAACTTGCTTGTTTGCTGTATAAGCAACTTGTCCAAAGAATTACAAGAGCATTACAACAAATTCATTTGAAATTGTTGTCAATCTTTCAATGTGAAGGGTAATTTTTAGAAAGTTTTTCAAAAGTGAATGGCACATGGCCATTCATGTTTAATGCTTGTTAGGATTTAGTGCCTTGTTGTTTGGGATTTCCCCAATACAAAGGTGTGACTTTCTCTACCCAATGCTTGACCGGTTCTTTTGGACATTGAAAAACAAAAATCCAAAATCAAACAAGGAATTCTTCATGTTTTGGTGTGGCTCAAAATGATAATTAAAAAAACCATCAAACACCAAAACAATCCTTATAATGTAATCTAGTAGAACAATACATTGATGACAAAACAACAATACTTTGCACACATTAGAAGGACGTTGTTTATTACAATGATTTGATTCTTCACAAGAAATTTCTAACTATCCAAATTTATGCTATTCAATTGGAGACAAATGTAAAGAATGTTAAACACATTCAATCTTGGGTGAACAATAAAAGATTCAATCACATGCAACATGTTGCATTAAGAACATTCGTTATGTTGATTGAAAACATTGATTTAAAAGTTGGTGCTGCAAATGGAACCATTGGAATCATAACAAAGTTGGAGTTTGATTTAGAAAATAATGTTTGTAGCATGTCCATTGCACTCAATCCATCAAGATATGTGCAAATAGTTCAAAAAAAAATCAATTCAAAACAAATATGATTCTCAAAGACATTTTTACAAAGCATCATTTCCTTTAATGTTAGGTTATGCAATTACAAGGCACAAATCCCAAGGTGCAACAATATCATCCAAAGTAATGATAGATATTCATGAATCCTTTGCATGAAGATTATTGTATATAATGCTATCTAGAGTCACAAGTTGAAATTTTTTGAAAATTGTTAACAAGATTCAACCTTCGAACATACAACCTATGTTGTCATGGTTTTTAGAAAATGTGAAAATTGTTCTAAATTGAAATATTAACACATGTATCATTGTAATCTAATATGCACTATGTGCAATTGTTTTAATTGGTTTTACCAATCTCCTTTCCATTCAATGCGCAAATTGGGCGTATTTTTCTAAGTTCAAATCCTAGGTTGAGTTATATTTTTAAAATTTTAAAAATGTTGTTTCTTACAAAAATCCCAATTGATTGGCCAAATGGAAAATTTAATAGCTTTCCTTTTGTCATTATGACCTTGGTTTCATGAATAATTGGAACAAAACGAACAAACAACCTTCCTTCATGTGTATAGATATTTTTAAAGTTCATTTGAACTTTATATGCTCATGATTGTTTCAAAGTTTAGATTTTTTAAGAATTAATATGAGATGTACCCACATCTAATTAATAAAATCAATAATAGGCAATCCAAATTCCAATGAGTGTTAATTGGATTTTGGTGTTTCAATTTCCAAAACCAACCACAATATTAAAACACACATTACTTTTAAAATCATTACACACCTTATAGAATTTTGATTTTTTATAAAAATATGTATTGAGATGCTCTTCACCCACTTTGCATTTGTTTATTATATTTATTAAACATCAATTTTAAAGGGTTTTGAAATAATTTTTTTTGTTTTGTTCCTTCTTGGTTATGACCATGCATTGCACATCCAATTTACTTGGTAGAAAAAAGAAAAAAATGACCCAACAGTTGAAAGGGAAAAACATGAATACCTTTCATAAAATTGGGCATTAGGCCTACCTCCGCTCCAGGTCCCAAAAAGGACCAACTAATTATTGTGGATGGCTCAAAAAAAAAACATGTAGCATCCATCATAGTAGGTAATTCAACCATTGCCTCTTATTAGAAAAGGGAGCACTATTGAATGGGAAAATAGAGATGCATTGGCATGATCTATCATCACTAACTACCTTGACAATATAATGATATCTCATATTCAATCATGCCAAAGCTCTCATGAAGCATGGGTGGAATTATGTAAGTTGTACGAAGCAAAAGATGTTGTCATTACAATGCACTTGAAAGATAAATTACAAAGCCTAAAAATTAGAGAATCGGATAGTGTAACAAAACATATTCATTTATTTCAAATGATACTTAAACAATTAGTTTCACCGGGAAGCCTAGTTGATGATGATGATGCAATTTTATCATTGATGCGTAGTATGCCATATAATTACACATTTTCTATCAACCTTGAAAAGACAAATGGGATTGAACCTATAGTTTTTTTATTACATACCTTATTCAAGAAGAAACCTTGATGAAGGATTTTGGATTTGGAAATGATAATTCAAAGGTTCTCTTCATAGGAAAGAACCTTATGTCATTCCAAAAGAAAAATGTCCCTCATAGGACCTTACAAAAAGATGGAGGAAATCTGAATGCATTTTTTAATGCATCTTATGTTTTTAATAAGAAAAAGGTAATATGTTTCTATTGTAAGAAACCAGGCCATGTCATTAAAGAATTTTTTTAAATGATCACTAATGAAAAGAATAAGACAAGGAAATATAGTTGTTGAAGACAATAGATTGTATGTTGCAACAACGTTAATTACCAAGGGAAAAGATTCCACTTGATATATTGACACATGAACAACTTAACATATGGCACATGAAATCACCTTTTTTTTCTTCATGTAAACCTTGGCAAATATTGGGTCAAGTTATTTATTTAGAAGATGATACTTCACATCCCATTTAGGGACAAGGAAATGTGTCCATTTTGTTGTCAAATGGTTAAAAGAAGACCATACCAAATGTACTCCATGTTCCAAGTCTCATGAAAAATCATTTTTTTATAAAAGAATTAGATGGGGCTAAAGGTGAAATGATAATTAAATCTTGAAGGCGTATTTTTAAATCACCAAATGGTGTTATAATAGCAAATTGCATGCTTGAAAATGAGCTTTATAAACTTGGCACCACATCACAAAATCATGTCGATGTATATTGGCAACACTTCAATTGGATAAAACAAAAAGTTATGGCACAAGTGCCAAGGCACATTAACCACACACGAATGCACCAATTGTGGGCAAATTCTATGGTTGTTGACTTGTGCAATACATGTTTAAAAGGAAAACAACACCATAATTTTTTTCCAAAAGAAAGTGGAACAAAGAATCACTAATATTTTAGGCCTTATATACTATGATATATGTGGTCCCATACAAACATCAACATAGTACTTATTTTATTACATTCGTTGATGATTACACAAGATACACAACAACATATCTCTTACATCATAAGTTCAAGGCTCTTGCCAAATTCAAACAACTTGTTGAAATTCAAATTAATAATTACATCGAAGTATTAAGAGCTAACAATTGATGTGAATACAAGTCAAATGAATTCACACAATTTTGCAAAGAGAGTTGAATACAAAAACAATTCAAAAATTTTAATATTCCACAATAGAATGGGGTGGTAGAAAGAAAGAATCAAACATTGATGGAAACAATTTTTATTTTGTTGATCAACTCAAAACTTACAAAAGTATTTTGGGGCAAAACATTCATGACAACAGCAGACTTACAAATTGAAGTCCATGATTTATTGTCATAAAACCTTAATGACTTAAACATCCATGTCATTGAAACCCACTTCATTTAAAGAAGCATTGACTAGAGAAGATGCAACATTATGGCAACTTGCCATCGATGAGGTATTGACTTCCCTTGAGAAAAATATAATGTGGGAGTTATGCCATTGCCTCTTAAACAAATAGTAAGAAGTTGGTGGATTTTTCAAATCAAGACCAATTCTAATGGATTAAATAGTCAATACAAAGCTCATTTAGTTGCCAAAGGTTATTCACAAATTGAAAGGGTTAACTATGGAAAGATCTTTTCTCCAATAGTCAAGTTCAATGCCATTCAAGTAATACTTGATTAGCAAGTCAACATGCTTTAAAGCTGCATCAATTTGATGTTAAAACAACCTTTTCGAATGGCACCATTGACGAAGATATTTACATGACAATTTTTAAAAGATTGGAAAAACCCATTGATTTAAATTTGTTTGTAAACTTTTGAAAGCTCTTTACAACTTAAAACAATCATCTAGGATATATGGTATCAAAGGTTAAACAATTTTGTAATTGAACAATGTTTCAAAAGATGTGATGCCAATGCTAATGTTTTCATTAAACACTTTAAAGAAGGTTTCGTAAACCTTACTATATACGTTGATGATGTTCTTGTTGTCAACAACCAACTACATTTAATATTCAATCTTAAAAAAAAATTGAATAATTTTTTTGAAATGTCATATCAAAGTGAATTACAATATTTGTTTAGACTCTAAATGTTGTGAAATAAACTAGAATGTTGGTTAAGAATCTTTCAATCAAAATACCTCCAACAAATGCTTCAAAAATACAACATGTTATATTTTAAAAATAAATCTACCCCTTTCAATATTGGGCTTGTTTTATCAATGGATTTTGGCCCAAAGATTCATGAAGAAATTATTGCCCTAAAGCACATTTGTTATTCCAAAGTAATAGGTTCTTTCATGCATGTTATCATCAACTCAAGATTAGATGGATGTTTTTCGATTGGGATTGTGGCTTAATTCCTTTCGAATCTAGGTTTTTACATTCACAAGTTTTTAAACATGACATGAAATATTTTTAAGGCTCCCTTGACATCAACATACAATGTCAATGTTGTAAGTGAAGAGATATATTACATGGCTAGTTGGTACACTAATGCAAATTGTGCAATAAATTAAGATACCTATCACTCCACATTAAGCAATTGTTTTATTCTTGTTGATGGTGTGATTTCTTGGTCCAATAAAAAATAGACATCTATTGTTTTGTTAATTATCAAATCTAAATATATGGCACTTACAAAAAAATGTTATAAATGCAACTTGGTTTTGTCATTTACTTAATGAAATTGGATATCTTCAAAAGGAACCCATTGTAATTTATGTTAATAATAAAAATGTCATTCCCTTTTTTAAAGACTTTAAATTTTGTGTTAGGAAAGAAGCATATTGATACTTAATATCATTATATACATGAACAAATTGAATTAAAATTCATTAAATTTTAGTATATTCCAATGTTGGGTGGGTATGTTTGTTTCAACATAACAATTGGGTACGTGTATGTAAATTCATTCAATGTGTACATTGGTATGAATATGAATGTTAAATTTTTTTGGAGTTGATATATTAGGTGGGTATGAATAATGATTGGATTGTTTTAATGCACTACACCATAACATGAGTTTTATGATTGTCCTTATGAACTATGTAGTCCAAATGGCCCCATCATTTATGTCATTTCTAATTGCTTATGTTATGTGTCATATATGTTTAGTCATGGATGCCATGTTTTGGCATAATGATGGGATTTTGAGTATGAATATGAATGCTTCAAAACATGATACCAATTGGTATCATATATGCATTTGTATTAATTTTTTAAAAAAAAGGAATTAAAACCTATTTGAAATGAAAAAAAATAAAAATTTCAACCAAGCCATAGGGGTGCATAATGCATATATTAGGTTGCACATGAGCATTTTATTGGAAAAACATATTTTGAAAAAAAGTAAATTAATCCACCCTAATGCGTTCGACAAAGATTCAACTTATGGGCATCTTAGTTTCAAAAAAATCTAAGGACCTTATGAAAAGTATTCACACAGGTCAAGAAATGTAAATACTTTGTTCACAACGACAAGAATGACTCCCATGTCAAAGTGCTCGAATTCATTCCATTCTAGTAATGTTGGCCATGAAAACAATACATAGATTCTAAAAAATAAATAAGAGCCAAACTACTCAAACTCATTCCATTCTAACAACATTAGCCATGATAATAGTGCATTTATATTGAAAACTACTAAAAGCCAATTCTTTTGCAGACTTTAATGTTACAACTTGAAAGAAAGTGCAAAATATATAAAACAAGACAAGGCACATGTTAGAAGTTCATTACATAAATCCTTCAAACTTGTTCAAATAAATTTAAAAACCATATTATGGAAACTCACCATGCATCCTCATAATACCTTACATCAACCAATAGTTGTTCATTATCATCTAAAAGAACATCTTCAATTGTAAAAACATATGAGGGGTAGATGCAAGCTAAAGTGGCCCACTTTGGACTCAAAAATAACATCCAAAAAGTCCATTGATCTTTTTTTTCAAATTCCAATGATGGCCAAATTTGATATTATTTTGATGTTGTTTTTCTTCTTAAAAACCATGCCCTTCTAAAAGCCCTTGATTTATGCTTCTCCAAAAAAATCAGTCAAATAAACCTCAAAATTGAATTAGAAATGGACATTATGATTTTCAAGCATTTTCACATTGATTAAAATTCATAACTAATACTAAAAAATAATATGGTGTTAATTTTGTTCAAACATGTGTTTGTTACAAAAAAAATCAGTGTATTATAGGTCACTATAGAAAATATTAAGAATATTTAGGTCATTTCAAAGTCCATATATAAAACAATTTGCCAATTGACAAGTCTAGAAGTTTAAGTTATAAAGTCCATAACTTCTTTACCTTATTGAGCTATGCAAAATAATTCACATACTCATTTAGATAATTAGGTTGAGATTTTAAATCCAAGTCCCTAAGATCAAATTAGTATATATGTGCATAGTTATGAAGCTTACAATCACAACACCTAATAGAATTTAACCCTTATGTCACAAAAGTGAGTCATTTTAATTTGCATCTACCTTGAGGCAATCCTTCCACCATTTTGCAATCCAATCTTGCATCATTGAGCCAAGTCTTGTAAATGAACACCAATTTTTCTAGATTTTTTACCTTTAATCAAAATATTTTCAAATTAAGATAGATACTTGCCACATTGAATATTCTTTTAGTTTCTATTCGAAAGCCTAGAATACCAATAATTTGTAGTGCTAAATACCCAACATGTGGGTATATTGGTTCTTGAACTTTCCACCATGAAACTAAACTTGCAGTTCAACACTATTGAAAAATGTATGACAAAAAAATGAAAGTTCAAATGCCAATAAATTTTCATTTGCTTCTTCAATGATGGCAACAACACCAAACAACAAGTCTTTTAATGAGGTTGATTCTTGTGGAAAGGTATGGGGCTTCTCAAGATGTAACTATTTGTAGGCTTTTAATCAAGAGAGGAAGCAAGACCTTTTGATCATACTCATCCACCATCTCCAAAGCCATGTCTAAACTATTGAGGTACTTGTTCGCAATTTGCAAGCTTTGAACCTTGGATCAAACATTAAAGCAAGCATGTTGTGTGTTTTCTCTTGTGAAAAAATGGTCACAAATGAAAGGAAGGCTTGTAGTACTTTCAGTACTTGAGTAGCAATGAATCAATATCACAATATGGTCAAATGTACCACGCTAAAGAAGGTTGAATGACATTTCTTGCAACACATTTCTTTTGCATGTGCATAACATTATCATTGTAGCCTCTAATGCATCTAGTAGAAACCAACACCCCATTGTTTAATTCATGATGCATTGATGAACAATAGGAGTAAAATGCTCACAAATAGTTCTTATTGTAGCCCAAGTCTATTGAACAAAAAATGCCCAAAAGGAGTTTTCAAAAAATCACATTGATTGCTTTTACAATGTAAAAGGACTCATACTTAGCTATTTTTGGCAAATTTTAATACTTGTCTACTTAATTTATGTATTTACAAGAATAATTTTTTTTCCTAAAAGATGCCAAAAATATTCATGAAAAAGTAGTAGCCAAGGGGGGGGGGGGGGGTTGTGGCTCATGATTTAATGTTTGCACCCCTATTTAAGTGTTTTTTTTATTTTTTAAAAATTTGATGAGTTCAATAAAATGGAGTGTGATAATTTAATGGTACCACCCAACAATGTTTTCGCCTAGTATTCAAGAACTACAACATGATAAATGGATGTAACCATGAAGATGGACAATGGGGAATTTATAATGTCCATAGCAAAATTACTAAAAATTGGTGGTTGGTTTTTATTGTTTATTTTGGTCAATCAATAATTATAAATTATTGGTAGTAAGTGGGAGTGACTAGAAAGGTAGTACATCCATTGTTTTAAGTAGGTGTTATATCCAATGTAGATAATATTTAGGTGTTGGGTGAACTATAGTCACTAGAAGAAAAATGTGTATTTTCGACTAGTCTTTGTGACTAAATTCTAGTTGCAAGAGACATTTTGCAACTAAAATCCCTTTAGTTGCCTTAGACAAGTCACATATGATAAATTAGTTGCAAATGACAATGAGAATTATATGAAAGAAAAAATTAACAAATACATTTCATCCTTTGACTCCATTATATACGTATTGTCACATGTGATAAAAATGTAACTATTTTGGTCACAATTAAAGGTAAATGATGTGTTGCCACATGTTTTAATATTTGATTATTTAAAATATTAATACTATTATTTTGAAATAATCTAGGATGTTCAATTCAAATACTTGGATGATCTTATATTATGACACGTGGCCTAATGTAAGTATGCCATGTGGCATAAAAATAATTAAATAAAAATAAAAATATTGGGTTGGTAGCTACCTAGGTAGGTACATAAATATGTGCCTATAAATTTAGGCTACATACCAACCTACCTACTTAAGTAAAAAAATAAGTAGGTAAGTTCTCCCTTCCTAGGTTAAATACCTATTCATATAGGTAGGTACATAGGTAGGTAGGTACATAAGTAAACTTAGGTGGGTAGGTCAAACTAGGTACCTACCTAGTTAGGTAGACAAGTAGCTTGGGAAGGTAAACATTTTAGAAATGTGCATAATTTGTTTTTTTGTTTTCGCTTCAACCTTTTGATTAACTCATCCCACGTGCGTAAATTTCTTAATGTGAAATTTGATGACCACACCCCCTTGTTTATATAATGTTCAAAATAAAAATGAACAACAAACAATATGGGATAAGTTTTTTAAGTTGCAACTTCCTCCTCACAAATTAAGTTGTAATTCCAAAACTTTTTTCATGTCTTACATTCTTAGTTTTTAGATTTCTAAACAATTCAAGTACTAGATAATTAGATAATCATTTAATTAATAATGATTAAACTTACATATATTTAAATTATAAATTATACACTACAAATATTCAATATTCATAATTACTTAAATAAAAAATAACTTCATAACATTTAACAAATTAACTATCTAATTATTCACAAATTATTAATACATAAACTCTAATTAATTAATTAAATAAAATATTTACAAATATTTTATTACTTTTTAAAATCTGATCGAATTATATATATTGTAATTAATGTAAAATTAATTTAATGATTATAATTAAAAAATTAACTATTTAAAATATTTATATCAAAGTTATAGCTAATGAATTAACAATTACTATTAGAAAGTAAATTTTTACACGAATTTTTAAAAAAATCAACTAATTACATTATTTATTGTATAATTACATTTATTGTTTTAAAAATTATCATAGGTCATGCAATTTTTTTCTCTTGGTAATTATTAACTATAAATACCATAATTTATTAAACATAACATTAATTTCATAATTACTGTAAAATTACTATAAAATATTTATCATAGCTGATTAATCTCAAAATTTTTAGTAACAATAATATTATATAATAATTCGAGAAATTTAAATTAGTAAAATAGTTATTCTAACCACACTATAATTTTTCCAAATTTTTAATTCAAGTTTGAAGTTATAAATTACACAGTGTCAATAATTATGTTCAATTAAAAAATAATTATGCACATACCTATTAATTCTTATCTGAAGTAATTGCAATGATTTTAAAGTAATGTCACATTAATTACATTAATTAGTTTGTTCTAATATAAAAATATGAAATAAAAAATATACAAATATATCTTATAACAATTATTATTATGTGTAACTTAGATTTAATAAACATAATTATTTATAATTATTTATAAAAATGATTTATTATGGATGACACTAGTAGAAAAAACCCTTAAAAACTCAATCAAAAAGTTTTTGAATTAAAATATAAATTGAAGATTCGAAAATAGTAATTCAGAATTCAAATATCAAAATTTAGATCAAATAAGTTTTTTGAAGTTAAATAACAAATTTCAGAATTGAAATGTCAATTTTCAGATTCAAATAATAATATTCAAAATTAAAATCTCCATAATAAGACTCAATTAATAATTTTCTGAATTGAAATAATAATTTCAAAAATCCAAAATAATAATTTGGAATTCAAATTTCAACTTTCAAGTCAAATAATGTTTTTAAATTAAAATTTAAAACTTCAGAATTCAAATATCAAATTTCAAGTTCAAATAAAAATATTTAAAATCAAAATGTTGATTTTTAGACTCAATAATGTTTTTTGAATTGAAATACTAATTTTATATTTGAAAATAATAATTTAGAAATCAAATATCAATTTTAGATCAAATGAGTTTTTTGAATTTAAATATAAATTTCCAGAATTGAAATGTCAATTTTCAGGTTCAAATAACAATATTCAAAATTGAAATGTCCATTTTTAGACTCAATTAATAATTTTCAGACTGGGAGTATTAATGTTGAGAATCCAAAATAATAATGTGGAATTGAAATTTCAGGTTGAAATCAAACGATTATTTAAAATTTAAATGCAAAATTTTCAGAGTTGAAATATAAATTTTCATATTCATATTGTGATATTTAAATAGAATTTCCATTTTTATAATCAATTAATAATTTTCTGAATTGAAATACTAATTTTTGGATTCGAAAATATTAATTTAGAATTCAAATATCAATTTATAGATCAAATAAGCCTTTTTGAATTTAAATTGAAAATATCGTATTCAAATAAAAAAGTTTAAATTCAAATAATTTTTTAAATAATTGAAATAACAAGTTTGAGATTCAAATATAAAGTTTCAAATTCTAATATTTGAAAAAAAAAATTTTTTAAATAGTTTTCAGAATTGAAATGTCAATTTTCAGATTTGAATAAAAAGTTCAAAATTTAAATATTAATTTTGAGATTCATTCTATGAACTGGATACATATGTATGCATATTATATATGTATATAATAATTTTAGTACATACATTAAAATACACCCCTATGTCAGTATAAAATACATTTAGGATGTAACTAATTTGGTGACTATTGTGACTAATGGGACATATCAACGTATTAATGGATGAAAATAAATGTAAAATCAATCCAACCAATAGGATGAAAATTTTAATAGTTGCATCATAGTTGTGAGAATGATCAAAATAGTTGAAATTTGGTCTTGTAAGTGTAATATTCTCAAATCTAGTTGCAAATGACTACAAGTCACATGCAGTCATAAATGGAGTGGTTACATTTTGGCTGATTTCTACTAGTGATATTATTGATGTTTTTTTTAATGTGATGAGTTCTAACTTGAGTTATTTAAAAAGAAAAAAAATTATAGAATGACGTTTATTTCATATTATTCTAATGCCTTTTACGTAGGTGTATGTGCTTTACTTATCAAGTCCATATCAAATCCATTTCAATAAACATTTGCCTACATAAAATAACTTAACTTTAAGTTTTGTTTGAAAAAATTGAATCTTTTTTACTTATTGTTCTTAGATTTTGTGTTCTTGTTGCCCTCATAATTTTAATATTAAATATTTGTGTATGTAATTTTTATCACTCAATCCCTTATCCATGTAAACATTATAAGGAATTTGCAAATATATGACTAGATTTACAACTCATTTTTAGTCGTAATTATCACATGTGACTTGTTACAATGCCTAGTCACCTTGGACAATCATAGTCGGAAACGACAATACATGGCACCAAGTTGTAAAGGCATTCATTTAAAGATGTGACTTACATGAATTTTTCATCCATCCAAACCAGCTTATGTGGCATCATCATTTTGCAACTGATTTTATGATTAAAAAAATGTAGTTACATCATTTAGATTTTTGAAAAATAATTATTTAAATAATAAAATATAAACATTATAAATATTATTGTTAATTTTATTAAATTCAACATGTACAATGTTGACACGTGTCATTACATAAGCTAGGGTTTAAAATCATGTTTAGGTTGTTAAATAAGTAGGCCACCTATTGTGCCTACTTAAGGTCACCTAGTAGACACATAACTTATGTTGGCTATGTAGGTAAAGAATATTCAATCAACATTGGCCACAACCCATGGCATTTGTGAGGATTGATCCTTGAACCCTAAGGGTGGAAATCAACTTTTTTGCCACTAAACCATACCATTTGTTATGGACAGGATGTAACATGAATTTTATTTAACCTATTTGATTTCAAACATTACACAAAACATCATTTTAATATCCTTATTATGATTTTGTCCAAATGACAAGATTAAAGTTTAAACTTAAAGTTTTTCCAGTAATGTACACAAAAATATATTTTTCCTTTTATATAAATATATATATGAATTTGAAAAGAAAAATATTTGAATTTCATTTGTTCAATATAATTTCAAAGACCATTCTGTGGAAAAAATAAATTCAATCACATGATTTATAAATGAATAATATAATAACAAATACTTAAATAAATTTCAAATTTGAAACCTTCATTTGATTCTAAAAATTATATCATATAATTTTTTTTGATATATCATAATTTTACCAATATAATTAAAATGTGTGATATATAATTTATTCGCATATAATATTTTTAAATGAACCACAAATAAATTATAATAAAAATATAATATATTTTATTCTATTATCTGTATTTCTGATTTAATAGATTAATATAGATAATTAATGTAATTATTTATTAATGCCATATAATTAATTGATTTTATGGAACTATAGATTTTATTATCTTTACACATATAATATCTTAATTTTTAGTTAAAATTATGATAAATTTTTTATGCAAAAGTAAATTTTATTTTTTCACATCTTAAACATCTATTTGATTTAAAAATTATATTATACAATTTTGCTTATAATAGATCATATTTGTACAAACAAAATGTAATTTAAATGTATGATATGAAATGGGTCATAAATTATTCTTACTATTTAGCACGTTCAATAAATAAATAACCTTGCCTACCTAATATAGTAATTAATTCAAAAAATATCACATATATCAGCATAATAAAATACTTATTACTTAACTCACATACATATGACCTACTTGCTACTTACTACCTATCCTACTTCTTGCCTATTTGATACATTAATTGAATAGCCTACCTTATTTAATTAGACTTATTTCCTAAACCTTAACCTATTTAATAAATAAATTACATAGCCTAATTAATTAAATAATTAATACAAGAACATTGTCACATATCAAGAATATGATAAAATACCTACTACTTATTAACCCTATTTCCACCATTAATTGCCATAGGTCCTTTGATGTTTTCACAAACCCACCAAACCTAGTACACATTTAATGGTTGATTCATTGACAAAAGTTAAGGGAAAACAATTAAACCACTAAATCCAACAATTTCATTAGTTGATTCATGTTTTTTTCACATTTGATTACATGTGCATTTGCAACTAAAATTTATAGTCACAAATCAAGTTGAAAAGATGCCACGTGGTATCCAATGGCCTTTGAACCACCTTCCAAGTCGTAAAAAATTATATTTTCATCTATTTTGGGATGACAGTAAAAAAATGATATAAGTGTACTTTTCATTTTGATCCAAATCGACATTAATCATAAGTATAAGTTGCATATGCAATTACAAACCATTTTATAATTTTTTATGTGATTACCAATTTTTTTAACCAAATGCCATGGAGGACAATTGTATCTAAAGTCACAAAAATGGCATATTTGGATAAAAGTTGCAAACACATGGGTTGGAATGGATAGGATTCCTTGTAATGAAAAATCAATGGAATATTTATGATTTCAGTGTTTTAAGATTTCAATTAAACAATTTACCTATTACAAATCATTTAAATTTTTTTTGGTTGGTCCAATAATTTAAATTATTTTATCTTGCTCTAGGTAGTTTATATTAACAAATCCAATTTTTTTGGGCAAATGTTTGCATTATAGTGACAAACAAAACTAGGGTCAATTGTACAAGGGTTTATTTTGGAATGAAAATACATAAATAAACATGTTTTGAAAAAGAAATAGTCACATGTTGCTATATTTAAATTTAATGAGTTCTCACTGATCATTAGAACTACATAGGAATATTTTCAAAAATTACTTGACTATTTGACCTTTAATGAAATTTGGTTCATTTTTCTTGTGGATGATTTATTTACATGAAATTCTAATCATTTTTCTTGTGGATCACTCAAATTTATGAGGTTTTATCTAGATGAACCAATTTGCATACTTAACAAAATTGAAATAAAAAAACTTGATCAGGTCCTTAAAAATTAACAACTTTTCATACATAGTCTTTTTAGTCTCACAACAAACAAATTTATAGATGCACATTATTCATTAGAATATAATACATATCTTTGTTTATTAAACAATTGGGGTTAAAACATAGTTAGGGGGACTATTTGGACTATCATAATTGTAATTTTTAAAGATTGTAAATGAATTTCAAATGTGAAGTCATATTCAAAATTAACATTATCAAAATTTGAATTATCCATGTTGCAATAAACTTTAATGGGATACTAAAGAATATATAAAAAATGTAAGAAAAATAATGAACTTTTGAAATGATGACAATAATTTGTCATGTAGATATAATGAAAAATGTGAATTCAAAAATGTCATAGTAATGTCAATTTTAAAAAAAAAAAGTTGACTAGAATCAAATGAGGAATTTAAGAGTAAGATACATTGAAAATTTCCCAATACAAAAAATTCTAATTAAAAAAAAATCTCATTTTTTTTCATTTTTTACATAACTTAAGATTTAGGAAACAAAATGACCTTGTATGTGATTTATATGTTTGTACCTTGAAAAATATTATTTCCTTTAAATAGAAATCCACTAAATTGGATGTATATTTGGTATGGGATTAATTTGTTGGAATAAAAAAATTCAATCATTAATCTTTAGTCAAACAATTAAGAATCAATAATATCGTAGAAAAAAATGCAAAACTAACCAAGTTATTAAATGATCATGATGTCAACAATTCTAGTGATAATGATAATTAGAACTAGTTTAGGTGATACATGTATAGGGTTCATTAGTGGTCATCACCATGACAAATTTTGGATGTTATCCACTTGACAATTATGTTCAAACATTTCATAACTAATTAATTAATTCACTCCTTTCATCAACTCCATGTGACAATTATAAAAACATTCCATAACTATTTAACTATCTCTCACTTTTCACCAACCCACCTACATGGATATGAAAAAGAAAATTAACATGTACTTCTCATATTTGAATTTTCATAATTTGATTGAATTTAACTCAACAAAATTATGAAAATAATTTGATATCAATTCAATCAAATTTAATTTAGTTAAAATTTTAATAAGAACACTAACCATGTTGAATCCAAATGAGAAAATTGTGTTCAATTCAATTCATTTCGATTTAAAAATTTGAATTTCTACCAAAATCAACTCATCTTTTTCATCAATTCATTGTCATTGGAAGTGTGTGGCACAAATGTTGTATACTATGACAAAATTAAAGGTGACAAACTGCTTTAGTTATGAATTGAGCACATAACACATAATTATAATAACACTTTGCATAATGATAAGTGGTTGAAGTGGCTCAGCGGAATCAAAATACATATTAGATTTGTGTGTGTATGCATGCCCATCTTGACTAATAGAATTCCTTAGATTGTGTACTTAATTTGAAATCCATAATCTAAATCAATTAATTTGTGAATGCTTAAATGGTAAGTATATAGTTGTCCATGCATTCTTACAAAGTGTTTTTAAAACACACCACAAGAAATTAGGAATAACAATGTTATAAAATTTTCCTAATATTGTTGAAATTAGGATGATTGCAATTATTTTAATTAGGAGATTTAGAAGAAAGAAAATTTCAAATCGTGTAGTAGAAAAACAAACTACTTGTGTAACTAGGTGGAGAAAGATGATAAAGAATGCACAAAAAGATACATGGATCATCTGCTCATGTTAAGCTCACTAGAGACTTGATCCTTCTACCAAGCATCTGCATTTAGAAATCAGTTACCTACCCATTTGTTGAATGAAAGTTTCCAGGTCCCTTATCCCAAGATCTTCAAACCTGAAAGGCATACCTAGCCAATTAGGCTTAATTTTACCCTATATCTAGATATATGTTTGAATTCTACTTCTTATTTTTTTTTCTCTAAAGAAACACAGAAGCTTTTAAAGCAAATATGAAAAGTTATCTACTCTTGTAAGGATGGAGGTAATTGCATACAAGACTTCATAAAATGCCTTGAGAATTCTGAACAAAAATAATCTTATACTAACTATAGGCTTGGAAAAGTTGAAAGTTATTCTGCATTCCCGACCCATCCACCCATGATAGTGTTTTGTTATGATCTGAATGCAGCTTTGACAACTTCATTAAGCTAAAATTCCATATGTATACCTAATAACACAGCATCTGAACATAAGTTATTAATTACAATTTTTGTTTGTTTGTTAAAGAGTTCACTTCAGCTAAGCCTGTTGCAAAAGCATTTAGCAACTGTGTCGTGACCAGTGTCATGTGTGTACATACTTGATTGGTTGATTGGCTGATTGGCTGATTGGCTGTTGCTGTCGTGGTCAAGATAAACCCTGACTTCTTTGTTTTGCAATGTCCACATCCTTCTTCACTTCCTGTTTGATGATGACACATTTGGGTACTGACAAAATTCAACAATATTAGAAAACAAAATTCTATGGCAACTTGAAATGCTACGAATGGAAAGACTTAGAAATGTTGTCAGTGTCATGAGACAAAAAGGGGCCCCAAAATGTATTTACCACCCCCCCCAAAAAAAGAAACCCATCAAACACAAAATCAAATTTCTTGCCAAGAATTTTAATTCAAACATATATATTATTATCTCTCATGTGTCATTTGAAAAAGAAAGAAAGATGTGATTGGAAATGTGCACCCCACACCTCAAACATATCTGGAGGAGTGTCTAGTACAATGTTGTGCAATGCAGGATCCACCTCGTGTATAGTTTCATCAATTTCTTGATCATCCAAAATGTGGCCGACATGATCAAAGGCATCATGACAATACCTTTGCCAGTTATGATCACCGAACGACAGCGCCTTCTGGAAGGTGGAATTTTTTTTTGCAGCAATGAACATAATTTTGAGTTAGAAATTTGGACAAACAAACAAATTTCAAAAGACATCAACAACTTGGGTACTCTGGTCAATGTGAGCTAAGTTCTGTGGTTCAAAGGCTGTGAAGACAATTGAGAGTCTAGATTGTGTGAAAAAATTCAGGTATTTCTGGTACCTGCAGCAGGGGGCGGTTGGCAGCATTGATCCTCTCACTGCAATGAACCTGGAATGCAAGTCTCTCATGATCACAATCATTCAGGTCACTATCTTCCACTGATACTGCCTGCCCTTCAGGATCGATTGCCTCCCAGTGGGGCAGTTGATCCTCGTCATCAAGGTTAATTATGGTCTGAAAGGATTCAACCTCTCCTGGCAGCTCACAATGTGTGAGGAGGAGGTTTCCAGCCACTATTGAATCATGGGTATCAACCATAATGTGCTCAGTAGCTGGAAGCAAGATGGATGTGGGTAGCTGGACCTCCACCAGATTCGTGATCTTGTTTGGAGCTAGAGTCCCAGCAGCTGGTACTTCTTTGAATGCCTTGGGATTTCCATGATGACCTCCAAAGCTGTTGTCAGGTGTATTATTCACATCGCTTGTCATGACCTCCTGAAAATGGAATACCCTGTCAGAACTGATGGAACTTTAAGCCTCTGAAATGCTCTCAATTTTAGCTGTTTTGAAAGCAGGTTGAACAGTAGTACTCCATTGCCAATCCCAATGATTCCCAAGATTGACCAGCAAATGTTGAAATGCATGATGATGGGTCTGCACTAATCTCACCACAAGTGATTCTGGTATGTGTTGAATGGCAAGCCTGGGATCATGTTGCTCAAAAGATTGTGCCAATGATATGATCCCAGGGATGGTCGATTCAGTTGGCTCTGCTTTTGAATGGTTTCCTTGCAGCCTAGCTGATCGAGCATACAATTTAGGTGTTGTAGGAAGTATCTCTCTTGTCACTCCAGAGACTGAGATGGGGGAGTCAACATTAACACTCTTGAACCCTGGTGATGGAAGAAGCAGTTCCTGAAACCCACTGTTACTCTCTGAAGCAGCTTCTGAACCAAGATCATCATCTTGATCATCTATTGGACTTAGAAGGACCATTTTCTGCCCATGACCTGGAGCAGGCAACCCAGTGGACCTTCGTGGTTGTTTTTGTAGGAAAACTTTGCAAACAACAATCTCGCCATCCCTCTCCTCTTCATGTTTTCCCAGGTGATACTGATGCATAACCCAGTTGGTCTTCACATTCTTGCTTTTTTTTCCCAGTGAGGTTCTGTACAGAACCATGATCTTCTTGAAGCCCTGGATTGCCCCATCCTACACATAATTACAGAAGAGGCTTGAATTATGATTTCACATCCCTGTGGACAGAGTGCAAACTCTTTGGCAGGATTCATTCTTTTCCTCTGATGAATATCTTTGCTTTAAAAGCATTGACAGATGAAAACATATAAGATACATATAACTGCAGCAGCAATCCCTAATTGGCACCTGCCAATCCTAGAGGCTAAACATAAACTGCACATGTATCTCATCTCTTTAGATACAGATCTTTGTTATTGTAATAGAATTAGTGTCTATACACAAACTATCTAGACCTCCAGTGCAGGAAGACAAGCTGGGGTGCCGTTGTAAGAGTCTAACCACCTGCATTATGGGATAGTGAATAAAGCCCACAGCTGAAAGCAACATCGTCATAGGAAACACCAATCACTCAAGCATCAGATTCCACAATCCCCAAGAAAGATTCTGATGATGTCATTCATTCAAGAAATCTTGACACTAATAAAAAACCCAACCTGTAAAATAGGACGAGTCTTGCCAGTCTTGTGCCAGCGAACTTCTTCACCCTGACAGGGCAAGTCTCCTTGGATGCCATATTCAGTTTGAATTTTGCGGCGCTTTCTTGTTCCTGTAGTGTAAGCCATTGAAGGCCTATAGAAGTAATGACAAGCACTCCCATCCTTTTTCACCCCTGTTCAAACCCCCGGGAAGAAAACAAGGATGAACTGGCTGTTAATGCACATTGACATACCAGACTAGATCTGGAGTCAGATTTTACAAGAAATAAGAGATTTAAACTGGTCAAGAAAAAGAGCACAAATAATGCTAGTAAATTAGGACCAAATTTAGCACTGGATTGGTCCAGAGTGAGGGGTCTGGGATGGATCAGCTGAAGATGGAGGAACATCCTGATATTCTTACCTGGTAAATTCTCAGGGTGAGTGCGACAAATGCCATCTTCCTTGTCTAGTGTCATAATGAAGTCATCTATGAGTGGGTGCTCCTTTGCAGAACCACATCCTCCTACTTTTGCAAGGAGGTGCTCTAGCAACTCTTCATCACTGGGGTTGAACCGCACGCCTGGTGGCAAAACTGTCCAATCTACCCTAACCTGACATGACAAACACAAACCGATCATATATGTCTTAAATTCTTCAGATGTTTCACAACCCAATTTCATGAGCTCCCAACAATAAGATTCCCAAGTCAGTGGGGATGATCTCCCCAGGTTGTTGATGAGTCAGTTCCCAGGAATGCAATCTGAGAAACAATAACAATTTGTGAAGAACTTTCATAGAGAATGAGAATAAATATAGATCTACCTTCAATTGGCCAACAGTTTGACCGCATGTGGGGCATAAATATTCATTGTCACATGAAGAAGCATAGTGCATCTGCTGTTTGATCCTGCTGCACTCTCTTTGGGAGGCCATCTTTTTTCAGACTGAATTGGTGCAACAACCAAGAACTGATCCCCTAAAGCTGAGGCTCTTTCAGCAATGTCGTGAACTCCTGATCTCTCTATTGTCAACCTAGATTGCACTGCAACAAAAAAACCAGGTCATGGATGATGGCAAATCAGTCATGACTCACACATGGGAATTCATACATGATACAACTACAACGACAAATTTAAGGATACTGAAACACCATGAAATACTAAAACCCAATATCCACTTGTTTGAAACTTGCTGAGCTCCACCAAAGAAAAATGTGACCTTTTGTATATAAATTCCTTCCTACACAACAGCTGAATCTGCAAAAACCTGATCACAGACATCTACAATCTTGATGCAATATAGATTTAAACGCTGATCGTTAGACTGCTCAAAATTCAAAGATTGTAACACCCGTTGAGATAGGCATCAAGCATACAATTGCTACACCTCCAGGCAGAAACAATTTACTTAGTGAAGTCGAGAATTCACCAGAGCTCAAGTATCAATATAATCAGTGAGCAATGAATTAATATATTCCATGTGACCCACCTCCAAGGGAATAAGCTGCCGACGAAAATCAAATGCAGATCCCAACACGAAGCTGAGAAGCTGAGAATGCACTGGTTAGGGAGTTCATGATCAATTGTTTCTTCCAGCTCAGGAAAATTAACGATGCTGGGAAACAATTTTCTGCAGTAACTGGTGGAAAAGTAGCACCTTGCGTACTTAAAAAACCTTAAACACGACCTTGGCAATTTGATGATGCATATAATGCAGTTCTTAAAAATATGTAGGCTGAATTTCCACGCTCATGAAACATGAGTTGCTTCATCAGATCTCAGATGAATATGACCACCACAAATGACCCAATCTGAGCACATGATGCATCATTGATCAAAGAGTTCGAGATGCGCTGCTGCGCTGCTTGTTTCTGTGTTCTTAAATCCTTTTTTCTTGTTCATAATTTCCAACGACAATGGAAGCGTGCATTACAAGATTATGAAATTAGAGGTGATTGAGCTCAACGTGCCAGATTCCAAATTCCAGAAAGAATTCAACGCATAATAACAGTTGTATCGAATTTGTAACAACAACAGATCTCATCAACTTTGTATCTGAACTTCACAGTGCGAACCAACCAGTTCTAATAACTTCACTCTACTTTTAAAAAGCATCCGCAATTAGAATCTCTAATGCGCATTGTTATTCCAATATATATTCCGCGGCCTCATCAATCAAAACACGAAACTCAAGCAACAATCTCGAACCGAAAGAAAAAAAAAGACTTGTAAGTACCATCGACTTCAAGGTGGTGTGCTGCTGCAGCATGAGATCCATTTCCTCGCACAAAGCAAGCAAACAAAAAGTTTGGTTACTTGCTTGCTTACAGACAGACAAACAGACAGCATGAAGAGCATGTTGGGGATCACAGCAACAGCAACAGCAGCAAGCAGCTCTGTTTCCCACCCGTCTTGAATTTATCACTAATTCCCAGCAGCTCACATTCAAAAGCATCACCCAAACACACAAATAAAAAACAAGAAAACCAAAACAGAAAAGACTTGGTAGGTACGCAAGCAAGTTTTGGTTCAAAAGTAAAAGTACCTAGTCTAGCAGAAGAAAGAAATTAGCATTAATTAAAACCGCGGTTCCACCACCTCATCAATAGGGTAGGGTGTTCTTAGGAAGGGCTATTAGTCCAGGCCAAAAATAGTGGCATTCATTCATCCATCCATCCATCCATTCATTGACTCATTCATCCATTCATTGACTCATTCATCCATTCATGCATGCATGCATTCATCCAATAATCCATCCATTCATTCATTTATTCATCCATAACACAAGAATCGGGAATCTTTTGGGGGGTAAGTTAGAAGAAATCTGTGAGCTACAAAATGCAGGTTAGATTGAGAGAAACTCATCCATCTGCCCTCTCATTAATAACCTCTTTACTTTGAGGAATTTTTGGTTTGTAGCCAAAGTGGCAATCATCCATAGGAAGAGAAAGTGGCTATCAGCCAGCTGCATGCAGATTTAGCCAAATCTGGCTATAAACCAGACATAAAAGTAGAAATCTTTAATCATCCTTTTAATATTTTGGCGACACACTAAGAACCAAATATAAAACTCATCAACTTTGTGGATCACTTTTGGCAATAGAAAACCTCAAAAATAAATCACTTCATTTTTGAGTTTTGAATTTTTGAAATTTCGTTTTGTGGCGAAATTTCCCCAGTTAAAAAAAAAAGAAAAAAGAGAGAGAGAGTGCAAATATTATGACAGTAAATAAACAGTGTGAGCTTTGTTTTTTACAGTGTGAATTCGACTAATATTTCTATTTTTCGGAGAACAAAAAAAAACTCGCCAAATTGTTGACAAAACCCTGGAACTTGTGAACCTTGCAAAAACAAAAAACAAAAAGTTGAGGAGTTCAAAACTTGAGGAGCAAGGCAGGAGGATTAAAGACTTAGTGATGAACTATTATGGAATGTGGAGTTCTGTGGCAGATGGGGAAGAATTGTGGATGAAGCAGGGATTAAAAACAAAGTTCATGAAGTGCAAAATGGCAGAAAACACGGATTTACAGACAAACTGGACAAGGAAGTTAGATCTCAAGTTCCAAAAATGTACAAATTGTCAGAATGGAGATTCGGAGTGAAGGGGCCTTCCTTTTTTTCCTAGTATAAAACGTTCATGAGCCATTCGTTATTTAGGTTTAATTTTGACAGCAGTTTGTGTAGGGCACAAGTTCTGAAGCATACTACAAAATTCTGGAGGTGCCAACTACTTTCTTTTCCCCTCATGTGGCAGTAAACCAGGTATGGGGAGTTACTGTACCCCTGGGTCACCTTCTACATTGACAACAAAATAATAATAATAATAATAATAATAATAATAAATCCATAATTAATTCGTTTCTGAAAATCTTGAAATTATTATTTTCTTTTGACCTATATAGTTGTCTACTATGATATTGTCATATCAATGGTTGAAATTATTCAAATTAATTTATAACTTGCAATAATTATGATGATTTTTCCAACATCCTTAGTTTCATATTTTCATAAAAAAAATTCCTTTCAAATAATTAAAAGCATTTAGTTAATGACAAAACTTACCAAATAAGGTATTTGGTTTCCTCACATGCATTCAAAGGGGTCTGGTAGGCTCATGGATTCCAGGCTTTTCCAGCTTGAAACATTTGTCGGTATCTTAAATTTGCAGGTTCTGGTGTAGGAGGTACTTTTACGTTGTCGGCAAGAAAAGGATTAGAACTAATTAGGATTAGGTACGCCCTCTTCGGAGGATTCTAGGTTTGCCAGGACTTGGGTCCTTCCATCTTATATTTTTCTCTCTCCCCCTTTGTTGGGTGCTTTGTTTGATCGATGATTGGCAGGTTTTCATCAATTAGGGTTACTATTACTGACAGATCCTGCCTATTACAACCTAGCTGACCTTGAGAAGGTGTGTGGGAACTCCAAGGTGGGTTTGTTTGTTTGTTTGTAGGGCTTTGAAAGGGCCACAGACAAGCAGCAACCCCACCAGTGCACCATCCACTGGATGCCCCATTATTACTCAGTTGTGGATGAATCTCAACTGAGTTAATATTTGATTTCACCTCGGTAGCCAATTCTGTATGAAATAGGTTTCACATTTAGGTAGATAGGTAAGAAAATAGGTAAATACTAGGTAAGTAGATGGTTTATACATAGGCAAGGGCTGTTTTTTACTACCTACCTAGTAACAATCTCCTTGTGGATTGTTAGTAGGTAGGTAGGAAAAAAAAAAAAAAAAAGCAACTAAGCTAACCATCATGGTTAGCTTGGGAACTGGAACCCAACAGAAAACTGTTTTTTCTGACCACTTATCATTCATCTTTCATGGTGCACTGGTGGGGTCTGTTGCCCTTTGAAAGTACCTTCCTGCACACAGAGGATGCTTTTACCAATTGAAGGGACCTTGAGCCATTCACATGCAAACCTTCCACACCATTCAAAATCAAATAGGTAGATATATATATTTTTGTTCTTTCACCATGGGCAAGGCTACTCTTCCTCCTATGGATGAACCTCCCTTAATTTCTTGCAACCTCCCAAATCAAAAAAAATTGTACCTAAAAAGCACTCAGAGAAATTTCCTAATGTATTTTTTGTTCTCCTCCTCGCCAGCAAAGGGCAGGGCATTTTGAAAAGTGAAATGCTCACTCTAGCAAAGCATTTCAATTTTTTTTCCTTCTCTGATACTTTGAGGAGTCCCAGTGGGTATTATTATCATGGGAAAAACATTTTTTAATTGATTTTTTGGGATGATGCTGATGAAAAATAAAATATTCCTGATTATTCTAAAAGATTCTCTAATTTCCTTCACAGAATTATGTTCTTTGAAAAAACATATTTTTTAAAAATTTCAACATTTCTGAAAATAATATCGAAGCTGCCAAGGTACTCTGGTAGGGTCCTTTTCTATGGTGATCATGCATCCAAATTGGTGCTGGAGTTTCTCCAAAAACTAACCCTTAGTTGGGTAATTTTACTGAAGAGGAGAAGCTCAGTTAGAAACCTTTTATATGAAGCCCCAGGGTGCCCACATTCCCAATAAAAGAGGCCTAGGATGAGGTGGTCACAAAAAAAATGTATGGTGAGCAACTGTTCTTTATGAGTAAAGGTAAGGCCCGAGAATTAGGGCTTTCCCAAAATATGCACCCCTCTTGTCTCTGAGGGGCACTTTATTGACCTTGCCTACTACCAAGGCAAGAAGGATATTGTGTTTAGATTCATTATAGAGTATAGTAGCTTAAGGGATTTTTATAGGCCCTTAGGAAATAGGTTTTCTTTTTTTTTTTTGGGGAGGGGGTGAGTGATGGGGAGATTCCTTGCTCCAAGGCCATTATTACTAGATGTAAAGCACTGGCAAAACAAATAATTTTTTTGTTTTCACTTCATTCCCCATGGATACCTGCTGTTGTTGTTGCCACAGTTATGCCTACTGGCTACAGTCTAAAGAGTTCCTTGAAAACAATGTGGCCGGGTGAGTGGAAATCTGCCTAGGGATGCTTACCATCCTGGCTCCATCGGGCTAGAATATTCTGCCAGTGGAGTTTTACATTGGCCCGTGTAAGATCCCTTCCATTCGTAAGGAGGAGAGTAAGGTATAACATCCCTTTCCTTTCCTCCGAGGGAGGGCGGGATATTCTCGGATGTAAGGTGCCCTCCCATTACACTTAGGGAATTATCTCGGCATGCTTTGTTTGTTTGAGGACCTTTCACAAAAGGTCCTCAGTTGGTGGAGTTGACCGGCTCAAACCATTTCAGGACCTCATTTGGGAACCTCCAATTAGTGTTTGGTGCTCAACGGACTTTCACAAAAGGTCCTAAGTTGGTGGAGTTGACCGGCTCAAACCGTTTCAGGACCTCATTTGGGATCCTCAAATTACGGTTTGGTCCTCAACGGACTTGCACAAAAGGTCCTAAGTTGCTAGAGTTGACAGGCTGAAACCCATTTCAGGACCTCATTTGGGATCCTCCAATTAGGGTTTGCAGCTCATTGCCTCCGTAGTTTCAGTTGTCGTGAGAAGGGAGCGCGCGCGAGAGAGAGAGAGAGAGAGAAATTGCGATCGTTTTCTAGCCGCTGTCGATCAATCCTCGCTTATCTTTAGGTTTTGCGTGTCAGGTATTGAAGTCGGGAAAGCGGCGGTAGGATTTTTGTTTTACGGAGAAAGAGAAAAGAGCGAACGTAGCAGGATGGAGAGAGGCAAAGGATCAGGCCGGAAATGGGCTGTGGACCTTTGTGATGCTGTGCCTTCTTCTGCCTCCGCTCGAGATCCTATCGGATTTTCCCGTTCTACCTTGGATCTGGTATGCTACTTGTTTGTTTCTCCACGGATTCTCTCTAGCCTACGGAGTACTCTATAACATGTTATGTGAAGAATGTTTTCTAGGTCTTTACCAAGACTTGCTTCAGAATTTTAAACCTAGTATAATCGTTACGTCTTTTTTACTTCCCGGAGGTACCAATTCTATGCATTAGATGGGACTTTCTTGGTGGTAGACGATGTTAGTATCCTTGTCTGGACGGTGGGGGTAAGTATGAGAACTGTGTTGCATTTCGGGTTGGAGGTTGCAATAGTGTAATCAGATTTCTTGGCAGACAAGGTCATATATTCATAAGCCCAGCTTGAAGCAGTTGTGTAATTTCTGGTAGTGTGGAAAGTTGACTGTGGGCTTCGAGTTGTTCTGTTTGGGGTTCGTGTGTTGCAGGAAGAGAGCACTTCTGGGAAGCAGAAGAAGGACAATGAGGCCACATGGAAACAGCAGGTGTGTTCTTTTTTTTTTTTCCAGTTGACTTTCATTCTGATGGATTTTGTGATGTGCTAGCAGTTCATTGTGTAGATGAATCTGGACAGCAACGTTAAAGATAGGTACTGCAAAATTAGGAACTTCTTGAAGCCGTTGTGAAACTAAGATTTTAAGCTTTTCATGTCAACATTTTGATTTGGTGTGTCCAGAAAGCATGGGAGGCAGCACAAGCACCATTCCGCAATTTGTTCATGATGGGCTTCATGATGTGGATGGCAGGCAACACTGTCCATTTATTCAGCATTGGCATTACTTTTTCAGCTCTTTGGCAACCTATAAGTGCCCTTCAGGGCATCAGCAAAGGTAAAATGGTGAAGCTTGATGCATGTTCTTATTTATCCAGAGCACTCTAGGAAGATTGGACAATATGGTTAATTCAACAAGTAAGATCTTTGTGTCTGTGTCACATGCTTTCTGCCCTAAACTGTCAGGTTGCAACATATATCTGGATCTGCACAGAGGATGTGAAGATTCAGAGACACATCAGGGCTTTAAAACATTAGAGTTTTTTTCTCCCTTAGGAAACCAGCATAGTGGCCTCAACACTGTGTTGTGCCTACTATTCAGTTGATGTAGGTGCTTTGCAGCTGTCCCCATAGGAAGTTGAATTTCAGGTGGTCCTTCTCAACTTTTATTTTTGTCTGATGTCATCAGTGTATTACCCCAGATATTGGATGTTTAGTTGAGTATTTCAAATTGTGAAAATTATGGTCACATGATCCATAACATGTACATATGGCTTTTTTCTGTGTGGATCTTGATTGTGACATTCTCCTGGAAATGTTTGTAGTGTTTGATCCATTCAAGGATGCACGAACTGATATTCTGCTGCCAAAGCTGCTCTTCATCGCAATGAATTTTGCGGCATTAGGACTGGGACTTTACAAGGTTGGTGGCCATACTAATGCTGAAGTTACAAAGTGTGACTTTCATCATCAGCATCATCTTTAGTTCCAAAAGCGCACTCATAAGCTGTGCATGCTTTAGCCTCACGGCCATAGAGCCTACACCCAATTTGGACACAAAAGAGTCACTGTTAAATTTCCTGAGAGTGAAGGAAAGTTTCATTTAGGCTGTCATTGTACCCATGTACTTGGCCTCTGATGAAGAGAGGAGAGAATTATGCTCAAGAAGCCTCTAGAATATGCACTATCAAGCTGTTGATTTGCACTTGCACATCCTAGAGCATTTTAAAACTTCAATGGCTACTAAAACAAAACTGATGGTTGTGGGGAGGATGTATTGCAGCTCAATTCTCTTGGGCTTCTTCCTACTCATGCCTCTGATTGGGTGTCTTCTCTCCCACCACCTCAGGTACTTATTGGGTGCATTTTTGATAAGTTTACCTGCTAGCAATGCTGAGTTGAATCTTTGTTTATTGAAAGATCTAGCAAAGTCAACATTGAAGCTCATAGTATGCTGGAGTTGCCTGTAAGCACAAGGGGTGAAATCTCAGCATGCAGGGACTAGTTTTAATCATATTGCATTTTACTCTTCTATGTATTTGTTTTGTATGATGAAGGTGACAGTTTGACACTCTGTGGGTAACACTCATGAGGTTATGGCTGCACTCATTCTTATTGTTTTAGTTTTGGTTTTGCTAGAATGGAGAGAATGTTTACCTTCAAAGTGTTAAGTAATCCCTCAGCAATTTCATGGATACTTAAATTTGGTTTCATGTCACAGAAAACCATCATTGCACCTTGATAATTAAGCGCAGGTTTGCTATTTGTGCTCCTAACTTGTAGTTTTGATTTCATGTGTCAGGCAGTGGAGTTCTCTGGAGGTGGACTACCTTTGTTATAAGCAAGGATCATATGAAGGAATTTGGAGAAATTTCTTGGATGGTGCTTAGCTCCTGGTTTAGTTAGTTTTTGGTCTGTGGTATGCAAGAACAAGATTGGATGTGCAAATTCTCTTGCTGTATCTTTCAAGGTTATTTCTTGTTTCAAGAGACATTATATGAGGGATTGGGAGCAATGTGGGATGGTTGGATGGGCAGAGGCTAAAGGGTTGATTTCTCAGGTTTCAATTGATCTGCTTTGATGGATTGTTCTTTCCTGCCAGTTTCCTCAAAATCAGGCTGGTGAATTCATGCATTTATATACTGAGGGAATGTTGCATCTGAACATATTGATTCAGTCTTCAAGTGGTGCTTGATGATTTTTAGGTCTGAAGGGATGAACATAGCTGCACTTAATGTTAATGTGGTACCATCTCTACCTCTAGGGTTGTCAAGAAATGATACTAGGATGACAACAGTGATGGTTCTCATTGCTCTATTTACATACCTGTCCACTGTGACTGGTGTTAAGTCTCATGATTATAGGTACCAACTATACCACCACCTATTTTGATCAGTGTGCAAAGTGTAAACCTCCTTGTCACTACCCATAAGTTCAGTTTTAGTGTGTACTGTGGAGGGCTGCAGTGTGATGCACTGTGTAGACAGTGCCCATGCAGATAGAAGCACAGGGGTAGTGGTGACTTAAATGGTCATTTTCTAGCCGCTTCTGTAACATTGTAATGAAATCTCTTGAATTCAGATCCCTAGCACTGCTGATGTGACCTTAGAATGCCATGCTTACATTTGCAATTTACTGACTACCTCTTTGTTGACTGCCCTAGATTTCAATTGGTCATGCTGTCTCCATCATGTGTACTTACAATCACTTGTCATCAAAACATGAATGCAAATTCATGCCTAAAATCTGATCTCTTGATTGGTGATGAAATAATGGTGTCATCTTAAGAGGTATCCGAGTTTTGGTTTTGATTGTATTGATTGCAGAACATGGTACGGTACATATTGTGGTGCTGGAGACAAACAAATCTATTGTGTATGAGATGATCATGGGTTTGAATATTCTCATGGAGTTCAGTTTCAAAGGTTGAGATAAATGGGGAGTCAGGAGAAGGCCATGGCCTGCATTGCTTGAGCATTGTGAGTCCAAATTCAAATGCTTTGGAGAGTGTTCAATAGAATGCTTTCATGGGATGTGGTGTCTTGGAAATCCATGATTCTGGGACATGTGAAATGTGAGCAAAGACAGAAGGCACTTGAATTATAGCAGCATATGAAACAGGAAGGGGAACCCCGGTGTTGTGTGCATTATTTCTGTTTTTGGGAAATTTTCACACTAGTGAGAAAAAAAAGGCTTGGAAAACTTGGAATAACCAACAAAGAACTATGGGTTTCTGGGCATTTCTTTCATTATTTTTTTAATTTTATTTTTAGAATGGTGCTTATAATGGTGTAACTGGTCCTCATTTACTCTGATAACAGCAGTTATGAGATTAAAGAACCATCCTGATAACCATGAGTAGTTGCTGCCATTTTTGGTATCTACACAACATAGGGCACAAACTGCAAAATTTGTGGGGGCTTCTTGATGTCTGTGCTATTGTGATGGCAATTGAGCAGCCAGATTGAACCAGCACCCACCAGTGCACCATGAGACAAAGGTCTAGCAATTCCAACGTTTGAAGTTTTTTTTTGATGTGCCTTTGTTACATGCAATGGAATGTGGGAGGGGTTGGGAACAATTGAGGTGACTAAAAACTATCACAAAAGGTTGTTCTTCTTTACTTGTCTGTAGATGTTCATTGAATGTGCATCTTAGATCATTCATTTTCTCCCTCATCTCAAGTTCAAACGGAGCAAATGTTTTTATCAACCTCATCTGGATGCATTATATCTACCCTAGAATTTTTATCATCAATGAAGCATGGTAGCTTTCAAATTCTCCAAAAATATGAAAATTGCTTGTAACTAATAGACTTGCATTTTCAGGGGGAAGAATTTTCCAGGGGAATGGAAAATTCTTTTCTCTTTTTAACAAAAGATTCAGCTTGAAATCCTCTAGGTGAGTTGAAAATTTAAAATTTAAACATTTTACATGACTATTGGGGCGCTATGTGATTGTGACTCCCTCCTCCCACATGGAATTGTTTTGGTCGAATGCCAAGTGAGGGTTAAGAGGCATAACTCATACCCCTCCCTTCTTTCTAATTTTCCTGTGATAATTGCTTCTTTGATTGTTGGATTGACGGATGTTGAATTCTAACATTTGTTTGTTCTAGGGTCAATTACTTAGTGAAGTTGTGTGAGGTTTGTGTTTGCTGGAATGAGGGTTTCTCTTTTTGGGTGATGGATTGAATATCGAAAAACATTCTAAGAAATAAGCTCCTTCCATTGAAAATTGTTGTGTCTGAATTGACAAAAGACAGGGTTGAGAAATAGAGAACTACAAACTTTCAATGCAAAAGAGGCAATAAATACATCCCAGCCAGTGTAGAGCATTCCAAATTTATTTTTCTTTGTATTGGAAAGCACCTCCTGCAGGGAAAGATCATTTTGTCAATTGAAGGAGTTGAAGGGACCCTCCACCATTTGGATGCAAACCTCCAGCAATTAAAATTAAAAACTTTTCATGCCCCAGACTTGGGAATCCATGCTCCCGGAGGCCTCCCCCTAGTTTTTGAGAGCTCCCACCCTCAAATTAGGGGAGGCAGTTGGAAACTGCCGTTTGAGTCTTCCAGAGCCTTTCTGAGTTGCAATTCAACATTCAAGATTGAGTGACTCAGGTCTATTTTGGAACTTAGATTATATTTGCCAGACACCCTTCACTACCTAGATCTCTCCATTATCTTCTACTTAATTACACGTATATCTGCCAGTTGAATAACTAGTGTGCACTCTAGAGATGCACAGTCACTACAATCCTAGTGCTAGGAATCTACAGATACACATAACAACTATGTCTACCCTTTTGAATTAACTAATTCTGATGCTGAATTGACTGATTCTGAGCACATACAGATTCTGTAGATTTGTTAACTAATGCTAGCATCATTGAATTAACTTACTGATTCAGATACAGAATCAGTATGTTGATGCTGAATTATGATGCTGAATTCTGAGCACATACAGATTCTGTAGATTTGTTACAATTGTTTTATATCATATAAGACCCAACTGATCTTAATGCCAAGGAGTGGGCAAGGTTTGGTCGATTCCAGCTCCCAGTTCACCCCTGGCCTCACCCTGCAAGCTTGCTAGGAGCTGGAATGAACCAAACAATTGATTTTTCTTCTGTCAAACTTTTCTGAAAGTGGAACTTTAAAATTAAAAAAATCAATGTGCAAAGGTTGCAATTTAAAAAATTGCAATACTCCACATTAAGTTCCATTAGGTATATAGCCAGAAAATAGTGAAGGATGGTTAATTATAATTGTTTTGTAGCCAGATTTGGCTAAATGGTCGCATGGATGATTGTCACTTCCACTACATCAAAAGTCTTAAAAAAAGAAGCGGTAAAAAGGGACCAAACCCTGCACTCTAAGTGCAACAAGCATTAACACTCCAAACCTTAATCAGAAAATCTGAGTGATCTTCTCATTGAGGTAAAGAACTTTACAGTCAGAATTTCTCCACTCACTTTCAGTTGAAGGGGGGGAAATGAATTTCCTTTCACCCACTAAAGATCCCAAATTGAATACCTTCCACTTTTGCAAGGTTCTTATTTTGAAATTTAAAAAAATATGTAATGTAGAAATACTTTTGTGACTCTTCTTGGGTTTTGGGGCCTAGTGTTGGGCTTATCACTCTCAACTGAGCCCTCAAGTCCCCCATGAAAAGCCTCGAAAGTGTTTCTAGAGCATTTCCCGTCACTAAGACAAAAATGGCCTGTGCAATAAATTATGGATGAAGTATAGCACTCAAACATGTGCAGGTTATAGTGCCCTCCACTAGAGGAAGGAAAATTAGACGATTGTTTTCTGATTGGCCAGCTATAATTATTGGTCTGGGTTGTGACTTGTGACATTTAAAAGAATGTCTCACTATTTAGCTCTTGTCGACCTAGAACCTTCAAAATAAACCATCGGAGTGAATCAGATTTTTATTTTATTTTTCACATTTTTTCTTTCAAAGGAAAGACAATTTGAAACTCAATCCAAGTGAAGTGAATTTTTTGGACTTATTTTCAATTAATTATGAAATTTTAAAGACAATTCTTATGGTTTAAAAAAAATAGTGACTAAACTCCCTTTAGAATTGTGGGTGTAATACACTAAAATCTTCAAATGAGGTTTTTAATGGGATCCAACAAAGATCCTACTACTCTCAATCTCAAAAGAGAATTTTCAATATGGTCAAACATGGACTTTAGAATCAAGGTCACATGTGCTCAATTTGAGATATTAAATGAGTTGAATTTGAAAAGCATTTGAGGAAGTGAAAAACCCAGCCTTTAAGAATTAGGTACCTACTTTTTAAACCACTTACCAAGGCACCTTCAATAGAAAAGTTGTCATCCAAACTTACAATGTAAGTGATCCTAAAGAAGTTGATTCTATTTTTAAAATCACATCTTCAGCCATCTTGTGTGATTTTTAAAATGTGCATAAACCACTCATTACTACAATTTCGAATTTCCAAAAGATTTAAACAGGTATGAAGGGTAAAAGTAGGGTGCAGTTTAGGGTGCACTAACATTATTAGCCTCCTCTACCTTAGAGTCTAAATTAATTATTATGTGAAGGCCCAACGGAATCTGGGTTAGCTTTGGGAGATTGCTTCTATAGATGGACTTGCTTAGTTTAATTACATATGCATGGTGAAGTTATTTAGGAAACCCACCAGCTCCTGTAGGCTATCCATATCCTTGATGTGATAGTTTGGTCCTATGGGTGCATGATCTTAATTTGCTGTTCAAATATATACAAAATCACCTAGTGGTTTGCCAAGTGTCCAGTTGGTCATTAACATGTACTCATTCTTTAATGGGTGATGTGTAAAATGCCACAAACCATGTAGCTACTATGATTGCAAGCCTAAGGTGCAAATCCTAGTGAGAGGTCGTCAATTCAACCACAACCATTAAAAAATTAAGACATCTTTCCATTAGGTTGCACTGATCAAAGCAACTTTTCACTAAATTTTTCTTTCTATCAGTGTTTGGAGTCACTTCATAACTTTATGTGTGAAGCATTGACCCAATGGAAAGTTGGGAAAGTTATGAATCAAACCATGATTCCCCGCAAAATGAGATTTGTGTTTTTTATGGAACACTTTACTAATCAAACATTGACCAAATGTAAGAGTTGAGAGAGCTTATGAGTCAAACTGTGGTAAGCTCAAGAGTTGAGAAAGTTATGAATCAAAACTACGACTCATCACAAAATGACATTTGTTTTTTTTATGAGAACAATTTACTAATCAAGCATTGACCAAATGTAAGAGTTGAGAGAGCTTATGAGTCAAACTGTGGTAAGCTCAAGAGTTGAGAAAGTTATGAATCAAAACTACGACTCATCACAAAATGACATTTGTTTTTTTTATGAGAACAGTTTACTAATCAAGCATTGACCAAATGTAAGAGTCAGGCGAACTTATGAATCAAATTGTGATTCATCACACGTGACATTCAAAACAGTTATAGCTCTCCAATGGAAAGCACGTGTCCAAATATATATGAAAAAGGCATTAAGTCAATGTCAATGTCTTTCCAGTTGGTTTCTGTGATCACATCACATTATCTATCTATGAAAGAAAGTTGTTTGTTTGGTTTCTCACGTTCAAATCTCCTAAATCATGGCACCTCTTGTCACTCTTTTGGTACCATTGGAAAGCTCTCAATGAGTACAGGTGCACCGATTGGTTTTATAATGTTTCAACCTACAATGGAGAAGTTATTGAACATTGAACAATTTTTTCACTTCAAATTCACTTGAATCAAACATTAAAATTGTAGGGGAATTTGGGCATGTTCTTGGTATTGTTGGAAAGCCCACAATGAGTAGGATTTTATGAATGTGATTTGAAAATTTGAAAACCTAAAATGCAACAGATATTGAGTTTTGAGTAGTTTGTGTGTCGTTGAAAACTCAATTAAATTAAAAAAACTGACTTTGAAAAGAAAAAACTAGTTGGGTAACCAGTTCACACTCGAGCCAATGACACAGGCTACACTAATGTGTAATTAAGATCACGGTAGCATAATGGAAAGACACCTTAATGAAAAATGGGCCTTAGTGGTCGGTGCAGTAACAATGGATATGTATAACTATAGTAAAAAAACTACCAGTTCATGGGTCCCACTGCTATCACTACTAGCATTGCAGATCGTGTTGTTTACATCTTTGGCACCATCCATATACAACTATAAAGTTTGCAAGCAAGAAAAGATTGAGCATTAAATTATATCTAGTGTGGGATCTAAGGACAAGTTCCAGTACGGACCCGCTCACAGCCCCCCATAACAAAATGGAGCAGTTTGTAGGCTCCCACGTGTATCAAGGATACGCACTACTCTCGATGAGATGGTAGGGTACACAGTCCAGACTGCATGGCCGGCATCTCACACGACGTGCATTTGGGTACGTGCTCAAGGCTCATCCATACATTGATTATATTCTTCAAATTTCTCACAGGATCTGGCACGCCAAGTCATCTAGCAACTAGACTCTACCACAGTCCACTCATGGTTTGTTTCAACAGCGTCATTACACCTTTGTGTTTAGCAACATCACTTTAAAATATCTTTCCATTAGGCTGATGCAATTGCAGATTTTGTGGTCACAACAGCTCTCCATTATGTTTTTCCAAGTAATTGTGCTCATAGTTGTACTTGTCAAGTATTGAACAATTGCATGAGCTGTGAGAATTATAAATCAAACTGCAACTAACAATTCAATGCAGACATTTGTCCTTTCTTCATGAAAACGCATGTTCTCAGAGTTCTTAACATGATTAACTACATACTTTCATCATAGTTGCAGCTCTCCAAGGGAGGGCTACTGTCCGTACAGCAAAAATAAAATAAAATACAATGCTCCATGTCGGTGATCACAACACACGGTGTGTAACTGTGATCACAGCAGCCTACTGGAAAAAGACCCTTATAAGGTATTTTACTTTTTCTTTCTGCAATTCAGATCGGCATTCTAGGTTCGAAGTCAAACAGAAGAGATAAAAGTCTGACAGAATTTCTGCTACTGATCATCTACAGCTGGTTACATCTTTCAACACTGAAAGTTAGGACCCACAAGAGTACCGCAAGCTGGCTGTCCAAAGCACACATGTACTAGAATTCGTTTCCTAATGCCTATGCAAGAAACACGATCTCTGGGTGCCGTCAGAACCCATAACTTCTACGGCTCACCGCCATGTTCCGGAGGGAGACAGACAAATTTATGCCTGTACTCAAGGCTACAGTCAGTATTATAGCCACCTGTGATAAACTTTGGTATAACAAAACTGGGAGTTTTAGTTTGTTTCTTGAATTGATGAGCACTAGCTTAATTTCTTACAGTTCAAGCTTAATATACAATACGTATACATATGCGGATCCAATATTATCCAAATCCACTCACTAAAGTTCTACACAAAGGCAATGTTACTGCTTCAGATTTGAGCCTCTTTCTACAGTTATATGGTTTCCTCCATCACGCATTTATTGCCTCTTTCATGAAAATCTGCACTAGAACAAGAAGAGTATGTTTAGAGTTGAGATACTAGGATCCAAGATCTGGTTGATAGATCTTGTATGTGCATGTGTAGATTGTGTGTACTAAACTTAGGAGCCGTAAATTTGAAAGGCCTGAAAATTAGCAGATTCCTTGCCCTTCTTCTAGCGGACGCTTCAAGTTCTACACATCGGATTAATGATGACATCATCATCACTTTGGCAATCTACAGCATCTTGATATGACAGATACAGGAGTCCTCATCCATTTGGCACTTTGAAATTTAATTGCTTAAGCAATTCTTGGTATTATGTGTTCCTAAATGTTAAATTTATAATTTGTCTGGTCCCATGTTGGTAAACTTTTGTTTTTCTTTTGTCGAAATCACAAGTAATTTGTACAAGAGCATGAATGAACTGGAACTAAACTTGTAACAAAGTTGTGTTATTATGTCAGTTTCTACTAACATTCCTATGCAGTTAGTTAAATTGGCTCTCAGTTGTTTTATACCATATTTGACATTAATTTTTAAACATACTCACATGTGAAACCCTTTGTATTTCAAAGTGATTTAGTGTAACTTGCATCATGATCATTGGCTCTTAGACTTTTGACTTGTATAACTTGGAGAACATGTTGAAACTATGTACTTACTATCATATAACAAACCTCACATGTTGTTGAACCTTGTAACAAATTTAACAATGGTTCAGTGTGGCTTCCATAACCACATGTAAAATTTTTGGTACCTTTTTTCAAATGGTAGGTCATAACTTGCACAAATGAGTAAATTGGGATATGTCACCAAAAGCATATTGCCAGCATATCAAAGTAACTTCAACCACAGCAAGATGAGTTAAATACTTAAAACTATATAAACTTGGGATTGTGAAGCAAGGATTGAATTTTACTGTGTAATTGAAACTTCAAAACTCTCCACAAATTTAGCCTTGGGAGGAGAGTCTACATATTGATGCAACTAGCTAGAATTCATATTTGTAAACTCTACTTCTACATAATCAACAACATTCTATGATGACATAGATATATCCACTACACATGGGCCTTTATATCACCACACACACAAACACTCTTAGCATTACTTGTATATGTATTAAGGAAGATTATTTGTTTCTCATGTTGAAATCTCCCAAATCATGGCACACCTTGTCATGCTCTTGGTACCATTAGAAAGCCTTCGATGAGTAGGGGTGCACCAAAGTGGTTTGGTAGTGTTTAGAAGGTTTATGGTACATAATAGTTATTGAATATTGAACAATTTTGTGAAAGAAATTTCAACAAAATCAAAGCCAAATATTTTAGGGAAATTGGCAAAATCTGTTGGTACTATTGGAAATCCTTCTTTGAGTGAGTGGGATTTCTTGGAGGTGACTTCATCATTTTTAAACCTAAGGTGAGAGAGATATTGAATTTTGAGTAAAAGTTTTCACTAGAAATTAATTTTAAATTTGAAATACCATTTTTACAATTGAGCTCTCTCGTCAAGGTTCTGTTCACACTTCGGCCAGCAGCACAGGCCACACTAGTATGTATAAATGATGGGTAGAATATATAACTCCTACCCATTATAACTATTTACCCACCAAAAACTGAACACCATATGAAGGTGAGCAATTTCCATGTGAACTAGGAACCTGAATTAGCTACAGCACAGAGGTTGATAAGCTTTGAAACTCTTTGTAAGTAAGCATGAATGAGGGCAATTATTATTTTCTTTTCAGAGGCAAATTATTGGATACGTGCCTCAACTGATTGCTCAATTGATACTCTCAACTGTACTGCTCGAGGAAGCATCAATGGGTGCTTTGTCAGATGTCTCCTAAGAGGCATCAATGGGTACTCTGGAGAAAGAGATAAAGTTCACCAGACATCCACAGGTGCGGATCTCAAACAATAGACAGGTGAGAATCTCAATGTTTGTTTTCAGAAGTTTTGTTTGTAGCGAAAGTGGCAATCTTCCAGAAGAAGATGTAGAAAAAGTGACAATCATCCTCAGAAAGATTTTAGCCCAAATCTGGCTATAAACGAGATAGGAAGTATAGAGCTTTATTCCTCCTGTGTCTTTCGCTACATCAAAACCAAATATAAACATTTGATGATTTTTGTTAATCTTCACATTTGGTTTTTTGACATACGTTTTCCAACATTAGCATTAGCCTTTCTCATTTGAAAATTCTATCTCTCCACAAATTGTTCTTGCATGCTGGCCTGAAATTTCAGTGAAAAAGTGACACAAGAATACCGCAGTCTGGTGGTCCATCTCTTAATTAATAGATTACAAATTTGAACTACTTCACAAGACAATACAATTTATCACTTTTTTACATGAAAATAACTTTATACAACAAAAGAAAAAATATTAACTTATAACACACCAGAAAAAAAAGTCAAATTCAAATATTGAAAAAAGCAGAACACTAAAAAAATGACAAGACCAAAAATGGTAACATATTGCAGGATCAATATGGACACACACACCTTTATGATCATTGCAGAAAGTAAATGACCAAAAAACGAATTATTAGGGTTAGAGACTACAATAACCAGGCTAGAGACTACAATAATTCATGACCTAGTTCCTGACTTGGTTCCAGGGGGATGACATGGGACGATGAGAAGTTCAGCCTGTAGGGTAAACCGGCCCATCACTGATCATCTGCCTATGACCGAACACTTTGGCAGATCTTTCTGAGTTCTTCTTCATTTTGAGTGATTTAAAATGTTATAGGAGCGCCTTCTCAAGCTTTACAAATCATCTTTCAAATGCAAAGTCAAAGCGCCAGCCAAAAAAGAGCAGTAAAGAAAATATGTCTTTTCAAATTGCAAAATGCCTTTTTTTTTCATTTTGACCCCTCCTACTTTCAAACCTCATAACTTTCTATTTTTTTATTCATTTTAAACGATTTAAAGTGTTATAGGAGCGTCACTTGAAGTTCTATAAATCATCTATGAACTCTAATAGGAACAGAGCAACATACAAGGGATTTTTTGAGTGTTTGGGAGTCGGCCTATGTAATGTTTGGTGGTTTATTTTTTTGAGTTCTTGACCCCCCCCCCCCCCCCCCCCCCCCCCCCCCGCCCCCTCCCTATTTTGGGGGGACCGTAACTTTCTCAATTCTATTCCATTTTTTACAATTTGTAGTGTGTCGGATGTGTCAATAAGAAGGGTTCAAGTTTTGCCAAGACACCAGAAACAACAGAGCTCTCCTCTTGGATCTGGCCTGCCCTGAGGGTGTGTAAGTGTTCAGTCACTGGCCAGTTTACCCTAGTAGAACCAAAACTCAGAACCAAACCTTGCAACCAGCCTTTCATTGGAACTGGAATTGAAACCCAAATATTAGTGTCATACTTCTTTACACTTGTTGCAGATTTTGAAGCATTTTGTTCGGAAAAGTGTATGGTCCAAAGATTTCCCAGGCCCCCATTTCATGAGGGGGCCTGGGAAACAGACCTGTTCCTACAGAGCCACATGTGGCTGCCAAAAGCAAGCAATCCATTGTAATCCGCAGACTGTCTGCAGTGCCTTGTTGCAGTCGTGAACCTAAAGCACATAAGAAAAAATAACCTCAATAAGCCACCCCAAAATAAAAGTGTGGTGGTGGGGATCACCCTATCCTTGGTCTTTTCACAGTTCATGAGCCAGGGGTGTGAAGAGGTTCTGAGGGAAGGCATCTTCCCTAGGGACTTCCAACATGAGACCCAATACAAAGGCCAAGCCCCAGCTAGAGAGTTGAGGCCAGTTTTGGGTCTCGTGCTCTGTGAGTCCCCAGGAAAGATGCCTTCACCAGTACAACTCTGGTGGAGAAATTGCTTCCCTACACCATCTCCCTAAAGGGGGAGCCTTTTGTGCAATTTGGTGGTCCTCAGGAATAAACCATTGTTTTGGCATGACAGTTTGCCAATTTTAGATCAACTTATCCTCCTGGTCACCAGATATACCCACACTATGTTGGCCTTTGGTTGCTTAAAGAGGAAAGCAGGCGCCAGCTGCCTGAAGTGGTGTTATGTGGTCCTGTCCTTTCCCCTGAAGCCAAACACTTGGCTTCCTTTTCAGGTGGTGTAAAACAAAGTGCACAAGTCATGTGAATGAACCCTGTCCGTATATAGTCATTGCAAATTGTTCTATTCCTTCACTCAAGATGAGTTAAAAACACAAATTCAAACCACCAAATCTAGCAAATCCCATGGGGCTGAAAAATATCTCTTTAAGCGTACACACAACCCTACTATGCTGACTATTGAAAATAGTGATCCCTCCCTACCATTTCCATTGGTCCTGTAACATTTTCCCAAACCTAACAAACCCTATTACACAATTTAACTATTAGTTTACTCGAGATAACTATAAAAAAAATTCAGATCACCAAACACAGCAATTGCATTGGCCATAACATTTTTTCTCACACTTACACACAAGCCTATTCAACATCATCTCTATATAATAAACTAATACAATAACCCCTGTCTGTGTACAAACAAGGTTAAAAAGGCAAACTAGGGTCTTGTGACCGAGACATATGCATTTATTTTAAAGTTGAGCATTAAGATATACATATAATAAAGTCTTAAACAAGCACTTGAAGTCATAGGAAAGATTTTGTTTTCAATTTTGTCAAGTACGTGGACTTATGGTGAGTCAAATTAGATGAATGAGCCAAATTTGGCTAGAGGTCAAACAAGAAAGTAAAAAAAAAAAAGAATCTAAGGGTCACTTTAGACAAGGGTCCAAGGTCCAAGAAAACAGGGCATTCTTACTGGTCGAGAGCCATAAGTTGGCTCAAGGCCTTTAGATGGGGATCCAAGACCAATTGAAGCAAAATTGAGGTGGCATCTACATGGCACCATTTTGGATGACGGAAATTCAATTGGTTTGGACCAAAAAATGGATCTCATGGTTTAGAGAACCAAGATCTAAGTTAGGGTCCAAGGTTGTCTCTTCAATTGTTTTTCACTATTTTTCATTGTTTTCATTGTTTTTCAAAGAATTTTTTCACTTGTTCTTGAAGTTGAGATTGTGCAAAAATGGAAGACGTTTCATGGATGGAGGAGGACATTGTTGAACGCACACCCACCATTCCATTTTTGAACACATCTAGTGTTGACATAATTGGTTTTGTAAATCTACACAAGGTTGTTGCTCAAAGGAATGCATTTCTAGTTTTTGGAAATGCTCAAAATGAAGGTGTTTCAAAATTGAAGGCAAAAAGTTTTGATCATGGAGGGTTGAAACACTCATCTTCACAAGTGGAAGGAAATTTGGATTCACAAAAAAATCCCTAAACCAACTCCGTTCCCAAAAAGAAAATAACAAAAAAGAAGGCAACTATAATTACAATGAAAGAGGAAGATGAGGAAGGTGTGAAGGTTGAGAAGGTTGGAAATTTCTTTTTCCTTTCAAAGGTGGATACCTCGATCAAATTGTACACTTGAATGTTATCTACACTTCTTAGTTTTTCAAGGACTCCAATTGCTTGTAAGTGGAAATTCAATGAAATTTACAAGCAATACAAAGATGACAAAATTACAAATGGGATTTCAGGTAATGATTGTCATGAATGTCCTTTCTATGATGCATTGGATATTTGGTGGCATTTAAATGGAAATGTGATGAAACATGTGTGTTTTTGCAAATGAAATTGATAAAATTGTGGGCAGTCCAAAATTTCAAATAGATCTTGATAGTGATTCTAAGGATGATGTTAGTAAAAAGCCCTTAGATATACCAATCACTCCAAATGAGGTTACAAAACAAAACAAAAGGTAGAAGATCAATGTCCTTGAACATTTTTCAACCATGGTTGAAAATAACATAATAATGTTACAACAATATGCAAAAACCAATGTTTTACTAAACAATACAGATGTCCAAATTGGACATTTCATAGATAGGCTATAGTTACATAACATATGAAGTTTGAATCATTCACCACAATCTAACCTGGAATCTGATGTATCTAGGAATGCAAGATTGCCATTTATTTCAAATGAACTTCAAAGAAGTTTTTTGTTAAAAGTTCATGAGTTGTGATAGCCTCCATCAACATCTTCTTGATCCTTTTTTATTTTGCTTTCTTACTAGGATTCTTTTCAATGGTTGTCACATCTTCATCTTCATCTTCATTTTGATGTTTTATGACTTCCATTTTAATCGTATCATCATCCATCATCCCTTGATTTTGTAGGTTTTTCATTTGTTTAATTGTTTTTTCAACCACTTTGAACAAATCAGCTCCTTTGATGTTGCCAAATGTTGAATCTTCTTTTGCATGTGCTTCTCTTTGAACCTCCAAAACCCAATCCATATCAAAGCCATTCGAAGTGGCAATGCAGATATTATGCAAACATATGCAAGTTGTCACCATGTCTAACATCTAGCACAATGGAATGTCTATTCTTTGGAATAAAATTCTAAACATTCCTTTCAACATTCCAAAACTTCTTTCAACTAACATCCTTGTATTTGATTGGATAAAATTCCAGTGTGCCTTATATCATAGTAGTCCACCTTGCTCACCTTTGAATGGAGAGGAGAACCATGGTCACATTGGATAAGTAGTATTTCTTATCAACTTATAAGGTAAAAATGTGTTTTTCATCACTTGATTTTTTAACTATGTTTTGTGGGAAAGAACCCAATCATGAATACTACCTACCCGCCCATAATCATAATGTTAGAAACTACATTTTGCATTTACAACTCCTTGAATCAATATGGAGTAGAAACCTTTCTGAAAATAATATGATTTGGGATCTACCTTAGTGCAATAATTGGAACATGATTACCATCTATGGCACCTAGGATGTAAGGAATTCCTTGTAAATATTCAAAACCAATGGTAATTTCTTTGATTTTGTTTTAAACCAATTTAGATATCACCAATGGTTATAAATGCTTTCTAATTGCTACACAAAATTCTTTCACTATAATGGATGTTGTACTTTATGTAATGCCATACACCTCTCCACACATTTGTAATGAATTTCTATTACCCAATCTTGCAAAAGCCATTGCTACTCTAGCTTCCACAAGGATATATTCTTTCATGTTTGTATTTTTCATTCAAAACTTGGACCTACAACCCTAACCAAAATATGAAATGTGTCAAAGTTTAACCTTGTATTTTCTGAAAAACTCCCAAAAAGTTGATTCTTCATATATCCAACTACCTTTTCATACTTCCATACGCTTCAAACTCTTGGTGGCATGTCCACAAACTTTGAAAAAAACAGCAACACATTCATCATTTTTTAATGTTGTGTAATAGCTATTCATTGCAATGAGACCACTTGTGTAATGACCTGATGGATGGCCATAATAAACACTAAGACCACTAATATATTGTGCATAAGTTCATCCATTGTGTTTTTGTAGTAGAAAGCACAAAAAAAACAAAAAGTAAACAAGAAACAACACTACTACCAATGTGGGGTGCAATTTACTAGCTTAAATCACTATGGGAACTTAAAAGTGAAATAACTTCATTGCATTTTATTGATTTCATCCTAATGAAAGTTATTTCACTGTAATATCATTATATAGACATCATGTTTCATTACTAGTTCACATAATTCATTAGTATAATTTATTATAATAAGTAGGTTTATTTCTATGTTTTTTAAAATACTCTACATATGCTACTTTATGATATACCTTATATTATTTTAAGCTACTTTAGTTATTTTAACTTAAATTTTTATGTTATTATAGGTTATTATACACTATTTTACCTTAAATTATTATATGTTATTTTACCTTAAGGTACCTTAACTAGTTTATTATAAGCTTTTAAATTATTCTAAAATAAATTATTCAACTAACTTTAGGCTATACCTTAGGTTATTTTATTTTAAATTAATATGTGTTATTTCAAATTATACTCTAAGTTATTCAAGGTCATTCTATTTTATGTTATTATAAATTATTTTATCGTAAGTATAATAACTTAAAATAATCTAAAACAAAATATAATGACCTAAGGTAAAAATAACTTAGAATATAAAATAATAACCTATGAAAAATTTAAATACCTTACAATATAATAACTACCAATAGCCTATGATATTATAACACAGAATATCAAACAATAATTTATAATTTATAATATAATAATCACCAATAATTATAATATAACATATAATAACTAACAATAACTTACAATATAATAATCATTAATAACCATTAATAAAATAACCACAAATGGTTTACAACGAAATAATCACCAATATCCACCAATAGAATAGCCACCAATAGCCATTAATATAATACCCCCTAATAAAGTGTGTTGATTTTACAATTTAGAAAATTGTTTTATTCTACTTTATATAATTGTGTTTTGCATAGGTATTTTCCCATTGTGAAGACTAATGGAGGGACATTTTCCTTTGAATTTATGTAATACATGAGTAAAAATATAGGGCTTCATATATTAGTTTTTTGGTAAAAAATGTAATTAATTAGTTTTATAATAAGATTATGTTTATGTTAAAATTTAATATAATTATATATATAAGATTCTAGACCTATTAATATTAATAAATCAACTAGTAATCAAACATGGAAGAAGGTGAAATGAACATGAAATGAAGGATGCCTTCACACCATTGATAGTTGAATCATTTTGAAAAAAAACTTATACTTTACATGGATGTTTTGCTCTATAATCTCCCAACACTAGAAGGGAAATGCAAAAATTCAACCACTCTATTTGTGACTACATGCAATTATATGATGTTTGTAATTATTTACCAACTTTGACAATTTTGGTCATTTTGTGACTATGTTGTGACTGCATTAAAATTGATTATTAGCTTATTCATTCTACCATGTTAGCCTAAAATAGCCTACATTTTTTTCAGAACAACTTAGGACTAACCTATGAACTTAGCCTATGGTATCCAATACATAGTTTAGAATAGCCTACATTACCTTAAGAAAAGTTTAAAGTAGCTTACAAAAAGCCAAGGATTAGACTAGGACCTTAACTTATGAAGTAGGTAAGTAAATAACTTTAGAAAAATATGTAAGTAAATAGGTAATTTACACTAAGTAGTTAGGTATGTTAAGCAAGTATGTAGGTAAGTGGGTAAGTAGATAGCTTAGGCTAGGTAGGTAGATATGCAACTTAATTTAGGTACAAACTTGCCCTAGGTCCATGTATTTGCATTTTATAACACTTTAACAATGTGTTCAAAGTTAAGTGCTAACAAAGTGTTGATTGATCATTGATATGATATTGCAATCGCATTGTAATATAATGATCAATCATCACAATGTATTACAATTCCATCTCAACATCATGTCAATGATTGTATGATTGTATCAACATTTTGTAAACATTTAATTTCAAGAACACATTATTAAAATGTTGTAAAAGCACAAATACATAGAGGGGGCAAGTTTGTGATAGTAAGGATGTAATTCAAGTTATATAAGCATAGGTAGGTAAAAAACTTAGATTAAATAAGTAGGTAAATGTAATTTAGGTTAGATAGGTTAATATGTAATTTGGGTTAGACAAGCATAAGTAGGTAGGTAAGTATGTAGCTTAGGTTAAATGTAAACATAGGTAGGTAGGTAGGTATAATTTTTCCATTCAAGTAAACAATAGTCACAAATTGTAATTGCAATTTCGATTTAAAAAAATTTGCTTAATTTTTAGTTACATTCGTGCCTACAAATAATCGTGATTATAATGACACATAGGATTAACATAATTACAGTAGTCACAAAATTTGTCAATTTGGACACTAATTACATTGTAATCATAAACATGAGGTTAAAATGGAAAACACTTTTTCTAGTGCTATGGTAATCTACACTAGCTTAGAAATAGCCTAGGGTAGCCTATTAGCATCCTAAGCTTGTAAATATGTAGAATAGGGTAACAAAATAACATGTAGAAAAAAAACCTACAATAAATACCTACGAAGGTTAGGAAAAAAATTTGCATAATAATATGTGATGACAAATAATTTCACTTATTGAAATAACGATTCACACTAAAAGAAAATCCCCCTTTTCCAACTATGTTGTTTTCAACTTGGGCTTAATTATAATTATAGTTGAAAATGACCTTTCTAACTACAAATTATTTTTTTCAACTATTTTCCAACTATCGACTATAAAATTCAACAAGTATAAATTGAAAATAACCAAGTAATTGAAAGTGAAATTTGACCATTTTAGTTGGAAATGACTTCCACCATTATAATCAAGGGTTGTTTTTTACTATAATTTCCCATTGGATGAACTTCATTTGCTAACAAATCATGATGTCATCAAAATTTCAATTGAAATGTCAATTATATAATGTATTCCAACTAGGCCAATTGAATTGTAATTTTGATTATATCACTAAAGGAAAAAAATTTAATTAGTACTTTGTTGACACATGGCCCACATAGGGTTATAATCATTTAAACTAGGTTTATACCTATACCCAACCTAGATTAAGTTTGAATTTAAGATAGGCCGAATCTTAAGCCATGTTTAAAACTAAACTAACCCAAACCTAGGCTAAACATAGATTTATGCCGCCTAGGCTAAACTTTAACCTAAGCTAAATGCCACCTAGTTAGTAAAATCTAATTTCATATCAAGTTTTTATAATTAGCTCATCCCAAATGGTTATTCCACTTTAAAGTCTTTTTTGGTTTCTTTAACATTTTTCATTCACCTTTCTATATAATCTAAAAACTTGTCATGGAAAACAAACAATATGGGATAAACATTTTAGTTGCAACTTAATTGCAGTATATTTAATTATATCCAAGCTATAAGTTAGCTAGTTGTATGTAATGTAGTTGTAACCAAGTTCAATATAACTAGTTATAACCTAGTTATAATTTAGCCACAACTACCTATTAACAACTACCTAGCTACCTACTTATTTCACTAATACCTAAAGTCTACTTATGTAACCTAACTTACTATTAATTAACATTATTTATTATTTATTAATTAACCTAACCTACTAAATAGTGTAGCATATGTGGCACCTAGGTTGGGCTAAATCTAAACAAGGTGGCACATGGGCCTAGACCACTTAGTAGTAACTATTTAAACCCGAACATATATTAGCTTAAAAATTGAATGCCTATTAGCCTCCTAACTAATGTAACGTATGTGGCAGCTAGGTTGGCTTTAAAGCTAAATAAGGTGGCATCTATGCTTAGAATGTTTATGCTTAGAATGTTTAATATTTATCTAATTTATGTGCCCAAATTCTTTAAGGTGTACCAAAATCTTGTCACATCATCACCTTTTTTTGTATTTTTTACCATATAAATACAGATTTATGGATGATTATGATGGAATTTAAAATTGTAATGGGGTCATGGTTTACTTAAGTGTCCAACATTTTATAAGTATTTTTAGTCTTTAAATATTTCAAGTGCCAAAAAAAAATTACACATTCCCACTTAAACATATAAATTGCACAATCTTCTATGTGTGAAGATCTTCAAACATTCAAACTATATGACATGTGACATTAATGTACCCACTTTGGGTTCAAATATATGAAGATTATTGGTATTTTATGAAAATAAGCCATTGTTTATGGGTATTTCAAAAATTTGGGACTCTTTAAACCCTACAACTTTAGAAGGATTAATTTCAAACATAAAATATAGGTGACATTAGTATACCTCCTTGTTAACACCTTCAAAATTAGTTTCAAATCATTTTTTAATCAAATAAAGTAATTTCCTATGTGGACAATTTTCAATAGTTTCAAAACAATCCAAATACACAAGTTTACATAGTCATTATTAATGGATGGGCTTAAAAATTGGTAAAAGGATGCATCTAGTGGATATTGATGAAAATACACCAATTGAACATAACTTTTGTGTTCATTTATGAAATATTTATTTTACAAAACACAAATTTGGTGTTTTTACAATATTACCAAAATACCATTTATATTCATACTGGATATGTCTCAACATTTTTTTTATGTGTTCATTGCATATTATGTTATTGCAATTTTAAATTTTCATTAAAAAACGCTTAACATTGCATTATATGGTATCTTGTGTGAAAAATCACACAAAAACCTATGTGGGATAAAATTTTTTCACTATGAGAAAAAGGGGTGTTTTGTAACTAGCCTTGCAATTCAATTTTTGAATTACAATGAACACTTGCAACTCATTATATTTATACACTATGAGTTCTAATGGACAAGTTGCAAGAGTTGCAAGGTTACAACTCACTGTGTATATAATGCAACTCATTGTAACTCAAATGCAACTCAATCAAAACAACTCATTTTCAACTCCATTATAACTACACCCATGATGTCATACTAACATCATTAATTGTCATCCATTTATTAAAATATGACACATGGCATAATAAAAAATTACTACATGGCATATTTTGGAAAAAAATTAAAAATTAATTTTTTTATTTTAATAGCTAGGTAGGTCATACATAACCATAGGTATGTAGGTTGGTAGGTCTTAAGACCTACATATTTACCTAGGACCTATTTATTTAACTAGGTAGGTAAATAGGTAAAAAGGCACAAGCAAAGTGTACTAAAGAATAGCCATGAAATTTCATTTTTTATTTTATGTTTAATTTTTTTAGGTTAAATGTTTTCTACTCATCCCAAAATGGCATATGTATTTGAATGTGAAAACATAAAAGAACAAGCCTTTTTTATATAGTTTGTAACATGGGATTCAAAGACAAAGCATATGGGTTAAATCTTTTAGTTATTCATTAGTTGAGTTATAACTATAACACTTAAGTGTTCAAGGTAAGCCATATCCAAGGGGGGACCTCCAATGTTTTTAGCGTCTAAACAGAACTTGAACCCCTCCTATTGGCATGTCTAGTGCATTAAAAATTGTCAAAAATGGAATAGAATTGAAAAAGTTATGGCCCTTCAAAATAAAGGGTCAAAAACTCAAAAAATAACCCACCAAATGCTACAAAGGCCAGTTCCCAAACACCCACAAAATCCCTTATATGTTGTTTGGTTGTTGTTAAAATTCAAAAATAATTTGTAGAACTTCATGTGGCAATCCTATAACATTTTAAATCGTTTAAAATGAATAAGACATATGAAAGTTATGAGGTTTGAAAGTAAAAGGGGTCCAAAGAAAGAAAAAAACCGTGTTTTGTAGTTGGAAATATTTTTTCTCTTGTTATTTTTCCATTATTCATTTTCCTTTACACTTCGAAATATGATTTCTAGAACTTGAAGTAACACTCCCATAACATTTTAAATCACTCAAAATGAAACACATATGATGAAGATATAAATAATTGATGAATATATATCCTTATTAAGTTATAAATAGTTGTTTTATAGTCATAACATAGTTGAATAGTAGTACTTTAGTAGTGACGCATTAGTGGCCATACTAATCATAATCGAAAACTTGTTGCAAATGAATCCCATAATGGGTGGTGGAGATGTGGACAAATGGTATAATCACATGTATGTACATTGTACACTAGTTGCAACATAGTTGTCCCTTTAATGACATGTTTATAATAGTTCTAAAGTAGTTGCCACATGTAACTACAATGCAACTTTTCAAAAAGTCAAACATGGTTGACTACATATGTATGTACAATGTATATAAATTACCATATAGAAAGCCCATTTTCAACCCACTTGCAACTATGATATAATTAACTAATTTTTTAACATGACAATTTATTTATTAATACACCATATTTTTAGGGGGATAATTGCATAATAGTTGTAATACCCAAGGGATAGTTGCATAACAATTATATGCGAGTTGTTTTTTGAGTTTTAGTTGCAAGGTAGTGTGGTTTCAATAGACACAATTTCTCATAGTTTCTAGACATTCAAGCAAAATCATGACCCTATTGTCTAAAATATAGTACTTTTGAAATATTTGATAACTTTTGACTCATTATTTTTTATGGAGATCAAAATATAGGGTAAAAAGGGATTGCAATAAAAATTAGGTCCTTTTCATCTTATGTGGTACACTTTAAAGGATTTTCACCCTCCTTGACTTAAGATTTTAAGGGAGGTCAATATGTCAATTGACAACATATGACTAGGGTTCAATGTATGCCTTGGAATAACATTTAGAAAATAAGATACTATACCTTAAAAAATAGGTAACCTACCTACTAGTTAGGTAAGTAGTTAGTAGGTATCTAATTACTAGTATTTAATAGGTATTTAATATATAACCATATGACCTACTATTACAAATAGTTCTTAAGATAAACAATGGTTATAATTATGTAACTATTATTTGATGAATATGGAGGGTACATTTAAAAGGGCCAATCCTCCATGGAGGTGTAGGGTTGAAATGTTGCCATTTCATTATGCTTGCCCATTTGGAAAACATTCTCACATTTGAATTTGACCATCAATGTCCTTAGATTATGTAAGTAGCTAATGATTAAGTGACCATCATGACATGGAACTAGTAATTTTGTATTTGTAGTTCAATTGATCCTCACGGGATTTAAATTGGTCATCCAACTTTATTTGCAATCCCTAGAAATCAACAAGTTTGAAACATAAATGAACCCTACATTTCATCCATCCATCATCATAATATGTGATCCAACTACAAATAATGTTCAACTCAGATAGTCACATGTTCAACTTGTGTAATTGTGACATCTCCCAACTAAAAAAATGATACTAAATGATTAAATCAACCTTTTGATTAAGAACTAACTTGGGAAGTTGACAGTGTCACCTCAATTGGGGAAGGTGGTCATTCAATTGAAAACTATTTCCAACCTCTTACCATTCCAATTGGTGGTTTTATTTAATTAGTAGTTCCCATTTTTGATAAAATAAAATAAAAAATTTATAGTTGGAATCCAATTGGTAACAATGTGTGGTTGAAAGTTGCTTGGTTTAAAAAGGGGGTTTTCCTTCTAATGCCAATGGTTAAAGACTTTCTACTTAAGCATGGAGGTGAAGGGAGGTTAAGGGTTCAACCCAATGTTGTTTTCATATACAACTTTTTTGATACTACCTAGTATTGGTATTGACACTTAAAAAAATAATTAATATCAATTTGGTATTAATATTAATTTCAATATTGATTTTGGGTTGGTATATGGTAGGTATACGCCTAGTATATAGATTGGTATAAGAGTAATTTGAAATTGGTATTACCTTAAGTCCATACTAGCTATACTAATATTAGATTGGTGCGAGATTTAGGTCATAAAAAATTGGTTTAGTATTTGATACCAATGTTCATATTAATATTGATATCAATTATAATTTTCTATATACCAAACCAACATTGGTTCAAACCTTCACACTTGCATTTGAAGTTGGTGGGTTAAGTAGGTTAAGTTTGGTTAAGTGGCCTAGGTAAGTCTAACCTAGGTAACCTAATGAATTAACTATTAGTGAATTTGATTAACTATCATGTGAATTAATTATTAGTGAATTCACTTGTCCATAAACATTAATCCTTGTTCACTTGGGGGTTGACCACTTTCACCATGATAAATTTGTCCAAGTTCACTCAAAATTGAATAAACTATGGATGCATTGTAATGATGCCTTTGTTAAGGAAAACATAAATGTGAAAAAAAAAATCCACTTGGGGAGTCCTTCCCAATATTTAGGAAAAAGAAAAATAAAAATAATCTGAAAACTAATTGAATTTTACATTTTTTGCCCTTCAAACCTAAATATCAAATGCAAGTTGTCGAAAATGTGGCACAACAACCATGAGGCAAATGACCCTTGTTGTGCATCCATTGAAACAAAATATTTTGAATTTTGATAATAAAACTATGTTTCCATTATGCTATGTCATCAAACATTTGAAATGTGTTTTTCTATATACATATAAATCATAATTCAATTTTGTAACTTGGTAATGGATGACCCTAATTATTTCTTAATGCATATTATGCTTGGATTTTTCAATTTCAATCCATAAATGTAAAAAACTGATAGTTTTTACCAAATGTGATACGTACATAGTTTTTGCAAAGTATGTTGAAAGTTTTTTTTAAAAACATTAATGTACATAATTTTAAAATTTTAAATTTAAAGATTTGACATATTTTTAAGCTTATTTTTTATGCATGTTTAATTTTTGCACATTAAGACAAAAATTTTGAAATACTTTACCATGTTTGGACCTTTATTCTTAAATATTAGTTGTAACATTTAGTTTTTTTTGTAAAAGGAATATTCAAAGCTATAAGGTGCCGTCCAAACATAGTAGGAAATTTCTAAAACCACTTTACAAATTGTTAAAGTAAGGATTCATTTTTTTGTATAGATAACATTCGAAATTAGTAATAGGAATTCTCTAGCATGCAAACCGCCAACATGAGCATCCATGTTGATATGTGAAATTTCAAATGGGTGAAGGAGAACTAACACATACACTAGTACCAACAATAAATAATAATAATCAATAGATGAGTTCCAAAAATCATTCATTCTCCTTCCCTAAACTCCTTTTCATTGTACCACTTGTAGGGACATGTCCTTAGTTCACTAGGAATTTCATTAATCATTTAGTTCTAATCACTATAGGTTTTTATGACGTTTTTCCCTATTTTACTTTTAGTCTTTAAATCTAGATAGTTAGTTCAATAAAATATATATATTATTAATGCATTGACAAATACATTAAGGCATATGAAACAAAACACCATTAATGGTAATGAGTTGTTTAGGATTTGGATTTGTTGTTACAAAACTTTTGTGAAGCACATCCAAATCAAATAGAAGTTAGGATTATAACATTGTTTCTTTTGTTATCCTTTTACCATGTGGCAAGTGAACCTTGCAATCCAAAATAAAGGGCAAGGATTCCTTTTTAAAACACTTTGAAAGCTTAGTGGTTTAGGGCACATAGAGCCCTTGAGCCCATGAATGCTAAGCATAATCATGAACATAGAAACAAGTTAACACCCATTGTGCCAAAACATATCAAAATTAAAAAACTTGGGTTTTCATGTCAAGAAAATGTTCTAAATATGAGTTTGAACTTAAACATGATGTTCACATAAGAAATGTTGTGCTTCTCCTTATTAAAATGTAATATTTTGACATGATGCCCTCATTTGTTTTTTATGCCTATTTACTTGATTCAAGACCTTGACCTATTTTTCTATGCATGCATTTGTGGGAGTTGGTACAAAGGAGCATGTGAACTTGGTGTAAAATTAAAAAGAACTATGAATGTTGTTTTAGTAAAAATAATTTTGTAACAAGGGTGTTGCATGAAGGTAATGACCACAAAAGAAAAGAAATAAAAAATTTTATTCTTGGAAAATATTGTTTGGAAAACTTGAGCAATTAGGAAGGGGAAGATCCATTTATTGCAAGGTTATTCATGATTGAAATTATAATATGAATTAAATTAATAACTAATGTTAATCAACGCTCAAAGGCATCCTATATAAAGCCACATGAAAGAAATGCAAAGGTTAATTTATCTACAACACAAAAAAATAAATTGAAAAGTTAAGCTATTTTATGCTTATATTTATATAATGTCAATTTTTACCAAAAAATTCAATAAATGTTGGTGACCAAAAAGATATTACATAATTTTAAGGCTTAGAGAGGGAGCAAGAGTGAGTTCACATTTAAAAACCCAATCAGTAACAAGCATGGCTTTCAATAGTGATATTATTAAGCAATAGTAATATCATTGTGTACATGGAAGATGACAAGCAAAAAAGGGAAAACCAAGGTCCAAATGGAGGTGTACTTGAAACAAGATGAGTAATGAACAAGGGTTAACCAGAAAGAAGCAAGTGAAACAAGGTAATTGAAACAACATCAACATGTTAACAAGTCAATGTGGTGTGAGCAAGTTGGTGTGTAAGAACAAATCAATGTGGTGGAAAGTATGTCAACAAGGCACATAACATGGCATGGGACTTACAATGTGTAACTTATAGGTAATTAACTGGACAAAATAGTATTATATGGAGGTGAAAACCAACTTATTTTGTGGCTTGTTTATTACTTTAATGACAAACAAAAAAACCAAATCAAATCTCACATGTTCATCACCAAATAGAACTTAGAGAAAGTGAATACAACAAGTGAATAAAGTGGTGTGCAAGTGAATAGAGGTGAAGGAAAAAATGGTAGATTAGAACATACAAAAGGAGGAAGAGATGGAGTAGAAGTTTCAAGGGACTATCCCAAAAAAAGAAGGCAACCCATGAAACTTAAGCCACCTAGGTGCTTAAGACATGTTCATCCATGCAAAATCATCACTACCTTTATCTAACACACCAATAAACAATTGGGATAATATTGTAATATCTTTACATTCCATTCAAACTTTGTTTTTCCACTTTTTGACTTCATTAGTAAAATATTTTTTTGGGGGGAAATTTTCAACTATAATAAATGTGGAGAAAATAAAATTCAACAAATTAAGTACTAGATATGGTTATAAAAATGATAGTGTTGGTTCTGCATGTAACAATATGCATACATGTGTCACCAAGTTGTGTTCATTTTTATTCCCATCATGTTATTTCTTGTTCCTAAACTTCAAGTTTCATTTGCAATATTTCAGCCCTTGGCACCTTTTAGCCTCACTTTCATATTACAAGTTTGACAACCTTTCTTTTGTTGTTTTAACATACATATTTTAGCTTCAAATCTTTGTGCAACGTGACTGACAATGAAGGATAGAGATTCATTACTATACCTCATTTAAATAATTTCAAAGGAAGAAAAGATGAAAATTTGTGGAAAAAAACTTATAGAAATGAAAGAGATTAGTCAACATTAAAGCCTAAAGTCTAAACCTAGGATGTTGTCACCATGGGGTGCATGTTGAGGATTCATGGTTCCATACAAGGTTAACAATTATCAACCCCTATTATAACCTTTATTGTAACACCCATATTGCACAAGAAAATTGTCTCCAATAAAAGAAAAACTATCATTTGCAACTAAAAAATAAATTGTAAACAACATTTTAAAACTATAAATAATATTTTTAAATTGCCAAAATTGGTTGCAAAAGACCATTTTTCTTTTAATGTATGGAAACACACATCTTGCATTTATTGACAACTAGAAATGACAAGAACATTGAAGTATATTTACAAGTATGAATCACCTATGGCAACTTAATTATAATGACTAGATAGAGATTGTGTTTGAGTTGGTGAAACTATGTTAGTAGTTGTTATTGTTGGCATTGTTGTAGCTATTGTTATTATTGTTGAAATTAATTCAAGAATTTTGAACGCCATTGCTTAGGGCCTATTGTGTAGGATTCTACATCAAAGAAGGTGACCTTGTGCACGTTGGAGGCACAATTGTTGCTATAACAACCATAATCATAAATGAAAAGAAGTTTCAAGGTTTGGTTTTGCATATCACAATCATTCATACAAAGATCAAAACAAGTATCTACCTCCTAGAGGAGATCTATAATGCTTATAATATAGGTACCTTGCTCTACAAGAAAAGTTAGGAAAACTAGTCATAATTACAAGTTGGAAACTTTATGTGATGCAAAACATTGTCCTTCTAAAAAAAACATGATAACCTTTTTTTTAAAGTTTATAATCTAAGTTGAAAGTGTTGAATTGTTATAATGGTCCTCCACTAGGCTTTTGAGTCATTTTTTGAGCTCTTCAAGTCACCCAAACAAAAGGTACACCATCCTCTAGATGATAAAAGATTTGCATTCTTCAAAAAAATTATAGTGGTCTAAGAAAGGTAGGTGATAAATAATAGTGATACACAAAGTATGATGTTAAACCAAGGAAATGCATAAGTGGGTGATTTATAAAGGACCAAAACGAATGATTGATTGCTAGGTGAATGCACACTAAGATGGCTCACTTTTTGGAATCATAGTGCCCATTTTTGTAGAATGTTGTTTTTTTGGACACCTTTAATGAATAATAAAATCTATCAAATTGAGAATTTGAAATTGATTATACACTAACAACTTGATTATGAAAATACTTATGTAATTATTTTTCAATAAAAGTACACCCACTTTTCACAATGGATTTTTGAAGTACAAAAATATGGATTGATTGATAAACTAGAATGCTAGAAAATAAAAGGCTTCATATTGAATTCCATCCCAAATGATTTGTAATGACTCAAAGATATGATGTAACATCAAATAATAAAATGGTTTGTGTTGTGTCTTGGACTACCACATGTTTATTTTCTTTATTGATTGCCATCAATTCCTTATTTATTACAACTTCAACATTTCCTTGGAAAGAAAAAAAATGTTTTTTATTTGTTGTTGTTATGTTGGCGACAATTTTAATTAGTGTTTTAACAAAAGTGTGTTGAACTACTCTTGTGAAAGCTTTGCTAACACTAGAAGAAATTTGATAATCAACGACTGAATTTGTGATTCATTTATAATTATAATGGACACATGCAACTAAAAATAGCCTAGTTGCTTTGGCAAGTGCCATAAAATAGTCAGTTGCAAAAGACATGACATGGCCATGAAGTTTAAAGTGTAGTTGCAAACCTTATGATTATGCCAAAAAATTTCATCCATTGCCATGGATGATCTTTAATATGATGTGGAACCCCAATTTGCGACTACATTTGTGACTAAATCCAAGATAGTCACATGCTACCAAATGTGCCATTGATGGGTGGTTAGGATTTAGTTTAATATTACAATTAAACCCTACATCACTACAACGTTATCACATCTTTTGTCCCATACCAAAACATTATCATATGTCCACACAATAAAATATTTTTTATTTTCATTAATTATTTGCTACCTATCTTATTTACTACATATTACCTTGGTTGCATACCTATTATCTGTTACTTAACCTAAATTTAATAAATTAATCACCTAACCTACCTACTACTTAATATTTATCCTACTTATCACATACTACCTAGGCTATGTACTTACTATCTACTATCTTGCCTACATAATAGATTAATATCCTAGCATACAATTAATAAATAAATTATTTAACATAGTTAATTAATTAATCAATAAATAAATAAAAACATTACGACATATCCACAAAATAAAATACCTCTTACTTAAATTATAACCTACCTACCTACTACCTATTAGTACCTATCCTACTTATTACATATTACCTAGGTTACATACCTACTATCTACTACTTAGCATACTTAATAAATTAAATACTTAACTTATATTTAATAAATAAATCATTTAACGTTGCCAATTAATTAATCAATTAATACAAAAACATTATGACATATCCACAAAATAAAATACTTCTTGTTTAACTTACCTACCTACCTACTACTTACTAATACCTATCCTACTTATTACACACTACCTAGCCTAACAAATTAATTGATTAAGTAAGTTACCTAATTAATTAATTAATTAATATGAAAACATGATCACATATTCACACAATAAACTAAAAAACCTACCAACTACCTACGTAGCTTACCTAACCTAACTAGGTTTAACTTTCATAGCTTAGCCTATTAGCTACACATAATAAACTAGCCAACTATTACCTATAGATAATTTCGGCCAATTAATTAAGTATGCAAGCTAGGCTACGCTACCAACGTACATAGGCCTACTTTGTTTAACGTAAGCTATTAGACTTAACTAGCTTAATATACCAACTAGGATATAATAGCCTTTTTTAGCAAAATATTAGCTATTAGATATTATATCATGGAAGACCCATGGATAATTGTAAAGAAGACCCATGGATGGGTACATCGAAGGGATAATAGTCCAATTAAAATAATAATGTTTGCCATATGTGGTCTATGTTTCTTTGTTTGTGTGGTATAATATACTATTGCAGTTGAAAAACCTTTCATTTGTAGTTACAAAAACAATTATGTTATCACCCATTGATGAATGTAATAAAAATTGGATGACATTGTTTGCTTTTCATCTACATTTTCAATGAAAATCATATTAGTTGTAAGTCATAGTAGCATTTACAACTATAATTTGGTTCAACCCTTTCTGTAGTTGCATATGCAACTACAAGTTGCAACTACATGGACACATAGGATTAACACACTATTAGTTGTAAAATCAATTGGTTTGGACATTAATTGCATAGTAGTTGCAAAAACATGGTCAAAATGGACAACATTTCTTCTTTTGTAAACTCACCAAACTCATTGGAAATGGACCTTCACCTTTTTGTTTACTTTGCCCTACACCCCCAACCTTTAGAATCCATGTGTCAAACCCTACTCCTAAGAGATAGTGTGCCAAAAACACCTACACAAGCCCTTCCCCAATGCACAAAAAGTTGTATTTAAAAAAATCTCAACAACTACAATAGGATAAAAAAAAAATACATTGTCATCATCATGTAGGAGAAAAAAAAGAAATATCACCATCTTTTTCCCTTTCTTTTCTCCGATTGTTCCAAATGAATTGTTTCCATCTTCTTGTCCTTATAAAACCAAAACCAATTTTCAAAAGAAGCTTTTTAATCTCTTATTCCTTTATAACATTTTGTCCTAGTAGATTGTGAACAAAAAAAACAAAAGAAATGAAAGGATCGGTCATAAAAAGAATACAAGCAAACTTCAAAAGGCACATGAGTTGAACTTTCAAAAACCAATGAATAAACATTCCTACAACGAAGTTCCAATGCTTTTGTTTCAAAATTTAAAGAAGTATCCTATCAAAATCCAAGTACAAGCACCTTAACAAGTCATGAGATCTTTGCAACTTTTAAAAGCTGCTTTAAAGTAGGGAAGATGCAATGGACACTCCAATTGACACTTGTGGCAACATCCAACATTGCCAAAGAGCCTAATTTTTAACAAGTCTTGCAAACTAGGGTTTTTAGAAATTTGACATGGCAAGTAATTGATTTTGAGTTTTTGATATTTATAAAAAATTAAGTAATATGGCTAGAATGATAAAGGTATTACAATATAAGGTGAGCCATTTAAAATCAACAACTTGGGAAAATTATTATAGCCAACCATTCAAGAATAGTCATTTTACTATGTTGTGCCTTTCACAAGCACTACATCCTATGCATATAAATACTAGCCCAAATGACATTTATTGGCTCAAGTTGACACATAAATACATTTGAGGTTCACCCATATTTTGGGGTTGGTGCTTTTAAAGTTAGCAAAAGAGAATAATCCTATAACTTATATGTAGTTTTAATATGTACATTATAGAGTACTGGGTTAGAATGGATTTGTCTGAATAATGGTGATTGATTCAAACAAGCACCTTTATTTAAGCATCCTTATTTGAGTAATTTGCAAATTTGTAAGTCATAAAATGACAAGGTTACACAAGGTTTTCTACTATCCTATTTGTCCTATAGCCAAATTTGGATAGATCTTCATGAGGATGGTTGTCAATGTGGCTACACCACAAAAGTGAAAAAAACCCTAACTACAATAGGTGGATAACTAGTTTGGCAATTCTTTGCCTAAATATAGTTATTATTTTTTAATATTCTTTTTAGGCATTATTGATTGAATTTTCAAAAATTGGACACATTGAGGGTATAAATTTTTAACATCAAGCAAATACACAAATTGATTGAAAAATGGTGTAGATGGTACCAAGTAAAGGAAATATATTGACTTATAAGTAACAAACGGTGATTTCACTTTTTTATGATCACACATTTATAAGTAACAATAGTAGGTGACCATGGAGCTTACTTGTGGTTTATGAGGAGGTTCTTGGAAGAAGGCGGGTTAAGATGGATGAAATGAAACTACATTTGGGATGCCTCTTGGAGAGGCTGGATGGAGGATCATGGCAAAAAAGGCTCATGAAGCTATAATGGAGATGAATAAATATGGAGGTAATTGTGAGAGCAAGGGTATTATCTTTTCTTGGGTGGATGACTTCTCAAGGAGTTCAAGAAAATCATGGTGGAACCATTTTTGTTAGGCTTGTTGTGTTGCATGGCGTGGCACTTTGTGTGAGTGTTGGGTGTAAATCCTTTTTATATATATATGGTTGGGGAAATATGTAAGAAATATTTGGAGCAAAAGTAAAAGGCATTGCAACATTATCCAGGAAGGTTTTTTTTCCTACTTTTGTGATTGAGTGCTTCTTGGGCACCATAATACCTAGGCTGGTTAGGCACTAAATAACTACCTTTAGAAGTTCCCAAAATTCCTGAAAAATACATGCTAACCATGCCACAAATATGAAAGGAACTTTCAAACCCACTAGTTTCATTATTTAATGTAATGTGAAATTGTAAAATATTGTTACTTTTATTGCCAAATGTAAATGAAAAATAAAAAATAGAAAAAAATAAACACCTTGCTACCTAACCAGCCTAAGTACTAGGATACTCATCTTCTCACCCTTTTCACCATTTTTTGCATTTCTTTTTCCTCCTTGTTGAACTTTCAACCACCACAATATTACACTGCTTAAGATATATTAAGACTTGATTGTTTTAACCTTCAAGAAAAAAATTTATACCATTTGACACCCATTTTGCAAAATTTTAAAAAACTTAGGCACTTTTTGAAACAAATGGGGCACTCTCTTTACTTATTTTATAAATTTAGGCATTTCATTTTTTAATTAATTTATGCCTAATTGACTATCTAGCTATTATAATTGTTGGTCTTAACTTGCCAATGTGACATATTTGTACACATATTTGACATACTCCAATTGCACGGTTGGAGTGAACTAATGCCCATGAATGCACTAGTTAGGATGAAGTCATTCAAGCCATTTTGGGGATGAACCAAAAACACATCCTCCTTTGCCCAAGGTTTTTGCATTTTTCACCTCTTCTTTGCCCCAAAAGTTTTTCCTCTTACCTACCTACCTCCCTTCATTTTGCACTCACTCCATCATCAAAGCTCTAAACTCGGGAGAGCTTAAAGCGAGAAGGTGGAAAAAGGAGGGTAGAATTAAAAGCCAAAAGGAGAAAGGCAGAAGTGGCAACCATGACAAAATGCTTGCAATGGAAGGGTAGAAGTGGGAGGGCAAAAGCGAAAGACAAAAGTGAAAAGGTAGAACAAAAACTTGAAGGTAAGCTCCTTCTCTTCTCTTCGTTTTTTTGTTGTTTTTTTGCATGTTTTGTTTTATTTGTGTTTGAGAAGAAGAAAACGACAACACAATGGCAATGTGTTGTCGTCTTTTTCTATGGAGGTGTTACAACGATGAAAGTAATGGCAACTACTACCATCGCCTTCTTCTTTGTGTTTGGGAAGAAGAAGATGATGGTAATGTGTCGTCATCTTTTTTCTATGGTGTTGTTCCAACGATGAAGGAAATGACAACTTACTACCGTTGCCTTCTTCTCTATGTTTGAGAAGAAGAAGACAACAACAAAGCTTCGTCGTCTTCTTTTGTGGTGTTGTTGCAGTGAAGAAGGCAATGATAATAAGCTATCGTCGCCTTCTTCTTTGTGTTTGAGAAGAAGAAAAAGATGACGGCTTCTTCTATGGTGGTGTTACAACGAAGGCAACAACAACTTATTATCGTTGCCTTCTTTGTTGTGTTTGAAAAGAAGAAGATGACAACAATTCGTTGTCATCTTCTTTTGTGGAGGTGTTGCAGCGATGAAGGCGATGGTAGTTGTTGCCACCGCCTTCTTCTTTGTGTTTGAAAACAAGAAGATGACGATAATGCATCGTCATCTTCTTTTGTGGAGGTGTTGCAGTGACGAAGGTGATGGTAACTATTATTGTGCCTTCTTTTTTGTGTTTGAAAAGAAGAAGACGATGATAATGCGTCGTCGTCCTCTTTTATGGAAGTGTTGCAATGATGAAGGTGACAACAATTGCTATCGTCACCTTCTTCTTTTTGTTTGAAAAGAAGAAGATGACAACAATGCGCAGTCATTTTTTTTTATGGAGGTGTTGCAATAATGAAGGTGACGACAACTCCTATTATTGCCTTCTTTTTTGTGTTTGAAAAGAAGAAGACGACAACACATTGCCATTGTCTTTTTTTATGGTGATGTTGCAACAAAAAAAAACAATGACAACTTGTTGTTGTTGCCTTCTTTGTTGTGTTTGAGAAGAAGAAGATGATGACAATGCACCGTTGTCTTTTTTAATGTTGTAGTGACGAAGGTGACGGTAACTATTATCGTCGCCTTCTTTTTATGTTTGAGAAGAAGAAGACGATGGTAATGTGTCATCATCTTCTTCTGTGGTGTTATTGCAATGAAGAAAAAGAAGACAATGGCAACATGCCATTGTCTTCTTCTATGATGGTGTTCCAATGAAGAAGGCGATGGCAACTAGTGGTGTTGTAGTGAAGAAGGTAATGACAACTTATTGTCATTCTTTTCTTTTTTATGTTTGAAAAGAAGATGATAACAATGCACTATTGTCTTTTTCTATGGTGGCGTTGTTGACGCGTTCCCAAACTCGTTAATGGACTCAAATGTGAGTTTAAACTGAAAACAACAGAAGAGCAAGGAGTCGGGGCACGCTCCTTGGGTCGCAACATTTTGGAGTGGTAGAGGGGCGTGCTAGAGCTTCGGGATGGGAGTAAGAAGAATGATAAGCATCGGCCATTCACACGGACCTGCACAAAACCAACACAAGGTGGTTAATGCATAATTGGAGCACTTATGGTGTTAGGACAAGCCACGGGGAATTTGAACTCATAAGACTCACCATGACCCGGATTTGGGGGAAGCCACCACCTTCCCCCTTATAGTATACTTTGTGCCTCTTCAAGAGGCCCACATCCAAATGGCATTTTGTCCCGGGACTCCAAAATGGGAGTCCCGAAATTCCCAAAGTTGGGACTCTTGCGACTTTGGGGCCCCATAACTTTGCGTGCAGACTCTAATTGAGATGAGGTCTCAAGCAAAGTTGTAGCCCTTGTTGAAAGCTTTTCAATGATATGTTGCACACCACCTACATGCAAGGAAATCGGGTCGATTTCTAACATTTAGTTGTTGAGAATCAAATTGCCAATTTGACTCCCACCTTTTTGTTTGGCCATAACTTGTGTTTTAGATGTCCAAATGGGTCATGCGAACCCATTTTAGAAATCTAAGTTTCAATAATTTTCCAATGGTATAAAGAACTCCTCAATCCATTGAGTTTTGGCCCTTGTAATCGCTTTCTGAACATTCGGGAGTCCATCAGGACTCCAACTCCCAAGGTGGAAGCTCCCTTCGGAGTGTGAGGGTTCATTCCCTCACACTTTCGTTAACTCTCAGGCTTCCTCTCTTGGCCCACAACCTTGCAAACCCTTGCTTTGGTCGGGAGCCCAAGGCTAGGGTTGCGACAGTTGTAATGACAAAGGCGATGACAATTATTATTATCACCTTTTTTTTGTGTTTTAGAAGAAGAGGAGGACAACAATGCACCATCGTCTTCTTTTGTAGTGGTGTTGTAACAATAAAGGCAACGTAGATGTTGCCATTTCCTTTTTCTTTTTGTTTGAAAAAAAGAGAAAAATGACGACAATGCACCATCATTTTTTTCTATGGTGGTGTTGCAATGATGAAGGTCATAACAACAACTATTATCGCCTTCTTCCTTGTGTTTGAGAAGAAGAAGATAGTAATGCGCCATCATCTTCTTCTGTGGTGGTGTTACAATAATAAAAACGATGGCAGATGCTACTATTTTTATTTTATTTTTGTTTGAGAAGAAGAAGAAAATAGTAATGCGATGTTGTTTTCTACTATGGTGGTGGTGTTGTGAAGAAGGCGATGGCGACAACCTGTCGTTGCCTTTTTTTCTTCTTTGGTCCTTTTGGTCTAGTTCATTAGAATTGAAAATTAACAATGAAATGGTGGTTTTTTTAAAAATGTTGAAGGTTGTAATGGCGAGAGGAAGGAGACTGAAAAAAGGTGGTGGTGATTTGGAAGTTCAGAAACAAAATGTTGCTTCATTAAAATCGATAATTAGGAAGCAAAATGTTGATCCATTATAACCAGGACTTAAGGAGAAAAATGTTGCTCCATCAAAATCAAGGCTTGGGGAGCAAAATGTTGTTCCATCAGAATTAAGACTTGGGGAACAAAATGTTATTTCATTAGAACTGAAAATTGAGGAATCAAACAATCTATGTGGTTTAAAATTAACAATGGTGACAGTCCCCAATTCAAATGATGAGATCATTCCCAATACAGATTGGGAATTTCAATTGAAAAATGGTGGGTTAAATTGTTTAAAAATTTACATACATTAGATTAAAATGTAGATAAAAAAAATGTGCAAGTTTTTTTAAGTTTAATTATATCCGTAGCTTTCATCATTTGATGCAAGCTATGTGATTTTTTTTGTTGAAATAGTTTTATTGCAGTACCTAAAAATAGTTAAAATTTACAAGAATTGTATTTGATTGTGTGATTTTATGTTTTACAATACCTACATTTTGTTTTTTGAACTTTTTATGTTTAAGGTTTTGGGGTTAGGATTTTTTTATGACAAAATAGTGACTTATTATTTTATATTTTTTGGTTTAGGTCTAGATCTTGAAACCAACCAGGCCTTTTAGCCATCGGCACCCCCTTGTCCACTTAATATGGTTTGGAATGACAAAAAATGGATGAAGGTTGGGTCGAAATGGAAATGTAAAGTTGACACTTGCATTGTCACATATTATGCCAAATGGTTGTTGACCAATCATTTGAAGGAGGTGCAAGGCTTGGTGGTAGAAAATGCCAAACCTGGGAGGCCTTTAACTTTTGAAGGAGGTCTTCGACATCAAGACCATGTTAAAATGAACGCTCACATTTTGGGAGATGCCATGGTCGTGCAAAGGTGGAATGATCAAAAGGTTGTTAATCGCGCTCATGCCAAAGCCTAGTTCAAGTGAGATAAACTAATAATTGTTGTAGAATAATGTCCACCATTACCAAAACTAACTTTGGTCAAATTAGTTTCAAAACAATTGTTACAAATGTTGGGTCTTAATGTTTCGGGCATGGGAAATGTGTTTCAAGATGCAACATTACGGATGGAAAAGTGATGCACCCCCAAACTCCTCGGTAGATTCAACTACAAGCCTAAAAATGAAAACATCGAAAAGATAAAGAGTTGGGGTACTCTCCTTGGCTCGTAGCACTTTGGGCATAAAAGGGTGTGTTGGAGCTTTGGGATGGGGACTAAGATGAGTGAAAAGTGGGTCAATTATTCACACGGAACTACACAAACTAAACAACAAGTTGGTTAGTGCATAATCAGAGCACTTTTGGTGCACGGATGAACCATAAGTAAACATTGACTCACAAGACTCACCACAACCCGAACTTGGGGGAAGCCACCACCTTCCCCTTTACAGTATTCTTTGTACCTGACCATGGGGCTTGCACCCAAATGTCATTTTATCCCGGGACTCCCAAGTTGAAAGTTCCAAAATTCTCAAAATTAGGACTTCCATAACTTTGGAGGCCCATAACGTCTTGTGCAGACCTCTGATTAAGGTGAAATATAAAGCAAAGTTGTAATTCTTGTAAAGAGCTCCCAATAGTATGTGGCACGCCACCTCAACGCAAGTCAATCAAGGCGATTTTCACCTTTTAATGGTCGAAAGTCAAATTGGCAATGTGACTTTTGGCCCTTCTTTTGGCCATAACTTATACAAGACCATTTTAGACATCTACGTTCAAAGAGATTTCCGATGGTATAATAAACTCTTCAATCCAATGAGTTTTGACCTTTGTAATCGCCCTTTGAAGATTCGAAAGTGTATCGGGACTCCAACTCCCAAACTTTGGGAGTGTGAGGGTTCATTCCTTCACATCTCCTACATTCCCAGGAGTATGAAATGTGACTTGCGAATTTCATTATTGGCCCCCACCTTTGCAAACCTTCGTCTTAGTCACAAGCCCAAAGCTAAAACTACGACAAGAAAGATGAAGATTTACAAGAGATGATTCATTCCACTCATTTTGCATATGCACAATGATTGAAAATGGCATGGGATGTCAAAAATTGGGATTGAAAGTCCATTAAAGCAAGTTGAACACAAGAATTAACAAATGTATTGGATTTCCATGAATCTAAAATGATTCATGGAAGGTAAGAGAAAAACCTTTGAACTTTGGTCCTTCGATATATTAAAAAAAACCTTTTTCTCATTGGGTTCTTTAGCATTTTTTGATCCATCCATTTTTATACATATTTTATCAATATATTTTTTTCTTTTAATCACAGTTGTTTGATGGGTATATCATTAATCATATATGTCTTCTTTTTCATAATCTTTTTAGTACTTTAGATGTAAGAATCAAAACTTAAATAGGCCCATATTCAAATAATTAAAATTAAAATTTAAAAATCAATTTGATATTTAATTTATTATCTTAATTAAATTCTTTTAGGTTGATAAGTTATTCAAATCATTATTCTAGATAATTATTCATGAGAATTAATTGTCATAAAATTAATTCAGAATAATAATTAATTAGGTATATAAAGAGACATGTTTTAAGTACCCAAACCACTTATTAATTATTTTGAAATGACTTTTCATGTGGGTATTACATTTAGGGTTGGGTTTTCATGTAAGGTTTACTTCAATCATCTATGGATTATTTCATAATGGACTTGCATGCAAGTATTGCATTTAGGCCTTGGTCTTCATTGAAAGGTGCCACGCAAGCTACATATTGGGTATTTCGAATTGACCCCACATGTAGATATTACATTTAAGGTTGGTTTTTCACTTAAGGTTTCACTTAAATCACCTATGGGTTTTTTTGAAATGAACTTGAATATGGCTATTGCATTTATTTATGGTTTCATATAATTTTGCAATACCCACACATGTATTCACTTTCACCAACTAAAAATTGGGCCTTAATTTTTTAAATAATTAAATAAAATTTGTAACAAAACACAAAAAAAGGTATGTCTTTTACCATTTGCTAATATCTTCAAGCTGATTTCTTTCACTTTCTTTGAAAAATATATAAATATATATATTGCATTGTTTTGCATACAAAATTCCCCCAAAATGCACCCTAGATTTATTTTAATTACTGTAGGCTTGTAAAAAAAATGTTAATTAATTTATATGTCCCAAACTCTAAACTTGATTCATAATCCAATAGTATATACTTGTAACAATTCAATGAAAAAATGTGTTTTTTTTTCAATAAGTGTTTTTAGTTCAAATTTAATATGTTATAATATAAAAAGGAATAGACATTAAATTGTCATAAATGTTTATTAAACTTATGTGGCCTAGGCTAATAAACTACCTACATAATTAATGGTTTACCTAGTAAGTTCAACCACCTTGAATACCTATTTAAACCATCTAAGATATTAACCTAGAAAGCCTACACTAGTGAGTAAACTACATAATAGGCCTATATTACATTGGTAGCCTACTAGGTAGACCTAGGCTACATAACAAGTAGCTTATTAACCTATTATTTTATGTTAGGCTAGGATGTCTAGCTTGGTCAATGTTGACACTTTAATCAATTTGACAACCTTGGCAATGAGCTTTTGTTGAAGTTAGTAATTTGTCAAGGCTATGAATTCTTGGTTGTTTTTTTTTTAACATTGAAGTGTTTCTTAAATAATCGAGTCATGTTTCAACTTCTGAAGGTGTTGAGAACATTACATAAGCACCTAACCCTCACAAAGCTTCCAAATCCACACAAACTTTGGCATGGCTTCCAAAAGTTTATGAAAATTTTCATACATAGTTAATAATATTTTGGAAATTTTTAATTCACATAAAAAAAAGGTTCATTAAAAAATAATTGTAATATATGTAACCATGGGTTAATATATATAATTTAAATTATATATATATATTACTTTAAATAAATATGAAGCTATTATATGTATTGAAATGAATTAACAATATAATTCCAGAATATCATTATTTATATATAATGTGTTATTTGATATGTTATAAATAACAATGTATTTGGACCAATATTTAAACCAATATTATACATCATAAAAAATAAAATTTACATAAGGTTTTGTGTTATATATGCATAAAATATAAAATATTTTTGACCCACTGTATGATTATTTTAACCAAAAAATATTTATTATATATCAAAAAAGTTTAAAATAAAATTTCAATCAAACATAAGATTAATATATGGGAAAGATCATTTTTATTATTATGTGAAACATGAAAAAAAAATTAGAAAATCATGTGCTTTGATTTTTTTAAAAACATGGTTTAAAATTTTATTAAATTAAATAGTTTATATATATATATATATATTGAAATGAATTTACAACTTTAAAAAGGAATAAACATAAATATGAACATATTTGAAAAACATTTTAGCATGAACTTAAATTTTTTTGATTTTGACAAACTTTGTATTACATTTACGTTAGGTCTTCACATAAGGTTTGCCTCTTACCTTTGTGTGATCTTACCTAATTTTTCCAATCTCTTTGAAAAAGATATAGATTTCACAAATGTCTAAACCCTAGAAATTTCCCCCCAATTTAATGAATGATTAAAAAACTATCAACAAATTTTGTCATATAATTAAATAAATAATAGACAAGTATTTCAGATATTTTAATGATTAATTATCAAGAATTAGATAATCATTTATTTATTTAAAATAATTAACTAATCATTTGGTTTAATTTTATTTACTTGGATAATAAAAAGTTGGATCTAAAAATCAAATTGATTAATTTAATATTTGATTGATTAACTTAATTATATATTTGTTTTAATAAGTTATTGAAATCATTATTTAAGATAATTATTCCATGCTATAGATTGTAAGTTCAACTTTTCCATGAAAAATTCATGCACTAAGATAAGCTTGATCACTTGGATGTTTTCTTGTTTTGGGTTGAACCTTTTGATTAGCTCATACATTGGTTGTGAGGAATAAATGCATTATTCACATTTGGGTATGAAAAAATCAAACTACAAAGAAATATTGAATATGAAATACCTAAGTAAAGGTATAAAACCTTTATTTATGGTTGTATATTTAATGAAAGTTAATGCCCATTTTATATCCAATAACTAGGAAATGAAAAGAGGTTGAATTGTGAAAATATAAACACAAAACAAAAGAAGTAACAAAAGACAAATGTATACATTTAGGAATAAAAGATGACAACGTTACACCAAAGTTTGTAATCCCAATTGAAAACCCAACCCTAAAAAATCATAACTTGTAAAAAAATGGGTTAGAAAATATTGAACTTTAACAATTATGGAACATATGGAAACAAAGGAGATTCATAATTATGGTATAGATCTAAACAAGTGATAAAATAAAAAACCAATACAATGAAGAAAGTTTATAATATGAACCTTAAGCTTAAAAATATATGGACAAAATTCTTACATACTAAATCATAAGGCATAACCTTGAAAATCCAAATGATATTTTGCCATAAGCCCTATTATAACCCTAATTATACAAACCATAACAAAAAAAAGTCCTAGTGATATATGCCCTAAACCCAAAAAACTATACAAATTATACAAATTATATAATGCAAAACAAAAAAATTTAAAAGAACATAGGAAAAAATTATAAACCAAAATTTAAAACTTTTAAACTATAAATATATATTGACTAAAAGAAAATACCTTAATATTAAAAAACAATCAAATAAATTTCATACAAAACCAATAGAGAAAGTATGTCTCATACCTTTTTGTGATCTCTCCAACCTATTTTTTTCCACTATCTTTGAAAAAGATATAGAATGAAATTGTATTACTTCACATATGTGTAAATCCTAAAAATTTCCCCCCAAATTTAGCCTCGTTTAAGTTAATTACTATACATTTGTGAAAAACTTATTAATTGATTTACGTGTCCCAACCCTAAACTTAAACCATAATCCAATAATACATACTTATAATAATTACGTGAAAAGATGTTTTGTAATGTGCAATCCATAATAAATTAGGGAATTTTTTTATAATAAAATATGCATTAACTAAACCAAAAGGGTTGCAATTATGGCATTGTTTCCGCTATAAATTGTTTATAATATGTACATATGGGGACTTGTGTTCATTATCCATGAATTAGTACAAACCTTAATAAATTGATAGGTAGAATTGGGGGGGGGGGTTGAAAAACTTGAATAGGTAGTTAATTAGGTATTTGATTATGTAAAAAATGTAGATAGGTAGGTAAGCATAATGGGTAGGTAGGAAGGTGGGTGCATAGGTAGGTAAGTAGTTAGGTAGATAAACAAGTTAGTACATAAAAAACAAGTTACCTTATCAAGATGACTAGGTTTGTAAAGTACTTATGTCAATAGGGTAGTTGTGTATCTAGGGTAGCTAGGTCAATAGGGTAGATAGTTAATACAATGGTTAAGTTAATAGGGTATGTAATTAATAGAGTAATTAGGTTAGTAAGGTAGATAGTTAGTATAGTAACTAAATTAATAGTATAACTAGTTATTAAGGTAGATATGTCAGTAAGGGATAATAAATAAAGTACCAAGGTTGGTGCAATATTTATAAGGGTAGAAAAGAAGGTGAGTAGACTATGTGTGAGGTCAAGTCCAGGGAAAAGCGTCCAAAAACCAAAAAAAAAACAAAAGTACAGTGATCAGCAGCAAAAAGAAATGAATTCTGATGAACCTTATTCGGCACCAAATGAAAAAACACAACCCATCCAGTGGACACAATGGCCAACTGGTGCATTGGTGGCTGTTGATTCATTCTGGCCCAATTGCACCTACCATTGCCCTGCATTCACTCACATATATCCAAATGATAGCCACTTTGGCTACAAACAAAAATTCGTATAAAAAACACTTAGTGCTGGTTCACTGTGGCCGAGAAGCGTTAGGGGTTCTGTGTGGGCCATGTCCCACGAAACATTGAAGGAAGACAGGTAAACTAGATCCAACTAGCAACATCTACAAGACAAGCCTAGTTCCAACTGTCTGAGAACAAAAAAAGCATTTATAAACTCAACAAAGAGCTCTGTGTAGGATTTGATTGTATCCATGTAGCCTAGTACTACAACATGAGTAGGCTATGAAGGCTTCCAAGGTACAAGTTCAAGTCTTATCACATTTGGGCTTTGATGCTTATAAACAATCCTTGGTTTTGTAAGACATCCATGTCTTACAAAGCTAATGTTAGTATCGATACGACAACTGTCTGGCATTTTGTTTCGAGTTGCTGTGGGTATATACAGTTATAACTTATTGGGTAATTGTATGGTGCAGGGTAGACATACACCGCACCGAACACTAGCCTGTCATGGTTCACTTTGACAGATCTTTCTCAATTCTTCTCCATTTTGAGTGATTTAAAATCTTATAGGAGTGCCTTCTCAAGCTCTACAAATCATCTTTGAAATGCAAAGCCAAAGGAGCAGCCAAAAAGAAGAGCAGTAAACGAAATACGTTTTTTCAAATTGCAAAGCACATTTTTTTTCACTTTTCTTGATTTTGACATCTCCCACTTCATCGGTGCATAACTGTCTCATTTTTTGTTCAAATTGAGCGATTTAAACTACTCTGAAATCTTCATCTTAAGCTCTACAACTCATCTTGTAATTCTAAAGGAAACTGAGTAACATTTAAGTTTTTTTAAAGGTTGCAGAAATAAGCGATGAGCTGAACGATCTAAAATTTTCTATAAAAAATGACCCCCTTCCCTACTTTGGGGGGCCATAACTTTCTCACCTCTAATCCATTTTTGCCTATTTCTAGTTTTTGGACACCATAAGCAATGGGGCCCTCCTGCAAAACGATGAGCAAACCCTACCTTAAGTGTTCGGACACTGGCTGGTCTACCCTGGCAGTGCTAGCCAATTGCATTGTCCAAGTCCCAAAGGTCCCCCCCTCCTCCCCCCACCTCAACAAGTTCAACTTTACTTCACTTTCCAAAATCTGTGTTGTGCTGCAATGCAACACACCAATCTGTGTAGCCAGATTTGCTACCTTAAGGCAGTCTAAACTCAAACTGTCGTGGGATTATTTGAATTGTTAAAGAATTGCTGGTCCTGGTTTTCATAATACTGCAATTCAGAGAACTGTCAGTTCTGGTTCTTTGAAATCGAAAACAAAGTACCACTGATTTCTGGTTACTTCAAAAACTTTGAAGAACCTGTGGTCCTTATGAAAGAACTGATAAAAAACAAGTGGTTTTATAGTCGATTATTTGATTCATTCAAAAAAATTGAGAACTGTGGTTTTATACCATAATTGGTTATTTGAATTTTTGAGAATCATGATTATAAATCCTAAGAACTGTGGGGGGCCTGCTCCTGTTCTAACTAGTTGGCATGTTGGAAAGTAACGGATGGTTTAAACTTGAGTGTTTGGGCAGAGCCTTATGGTACCCCACTTTTTTAATGAGCATGGTGAAGCTCATGAGCAATGGCCCCACCAACCTTTGTTTTTTTTGTGGAAACCAGTGTTGGGCAGCTAAATGGATGGAATTCAAGTACATCAATTGGTACTAGTTGAAAAAATCAGAGTTACACAGATAGAGAAATATATTCCATCTATACACAATGAAACACAAGATTAAGTTGATTACACATATACATGATTAGATCACTGTGTAATTTCAGTAAAACATGTGTCATGCCAAAATGTTCCTCAGGAATCTTCTCTCCTCCCAAGTCATGTTACTGCTATACTAATTCTACCACAGTGCCCACAGATTCCCCAAAATAAGAAGGAAAAGGAATTATTACTTAGGTATCACCGTGGAACCCAATCATAGATGAAAACAACACATTCTAAAATGACAACTAGCTGTCAAATAATGACGACCTGATAAAACATCCTGCACGAAGTGTGCGAGTATGGGGAAGAATGAATTACTTCACTCCCACATTCAACCAAGAACTAACGCAGGATGTTACTAGCACTATATTATTGTGAAAAAACACAAACCCAATCAGCTATGAAACATTACAAGAGTATAACACTTGTTCAAAGCTAACAATCCTCCTATTCATTGCCTCACATTGCTGTTGTTAGAAACCTCCGAAACAATCAATCCCAAATTGCCGATGTAAGTGACATGTCTTTTTTTACTAACAGTGGCTTTGTCAATAGGATAACGATCTGATTTGCTGTAATGATGTAATGAATATCAATGTCCTTAGATTGGTGCTTCACTTGAATGTAATGATACTACAAGGTGATTTGTTTAGTACACTGACGGAATTCAGATTCTTCACCAAACGAATTGCACTTTGGTTATAAAAAAAAAAGGTGTAAGGTTCCTTGTGGCTCACCACTGCATCATAACCAAGCCTTTTGGTTGTTGTACAATTTAAAACATATTCAGCCTCTATAAATGGACAGCAAAGTACATGCTTGCTTCTTGTTGCACTTTCAATGGCTCCATTACTAAACATGAAACTTTATTGTGTGTCAGACTTGCAATCAGTTACATCTCTTACAAACTTTGCATCACAAAACATTTTCAAATTATTGTTAGCAATCATGCCATTGTACATAATTTGATAGTGTTTGATCTTCTGTAGATACTGCAAAATGTGGTTCATTTTTATCTATTGGGCTTGTGATTGTTTGTCAAAATTTCAATTTATCACATACTTATGGTCAACATCTCAAAAAAATTATTGTTAAGTTTTTAGATTTTAATAGGTTCAAGTTAGGTTATAAGGTCAAGTTTTAGGGTCTTTGGATCAGAAATTCCAAGTTTTCTTGGAATTGCCATTGGAACCTTATCAGAGAACTAGCTTATTTTCAAAATTGAATTAGAACTTGAACTAAAACTATTACCTCATTTTAAATGGGTTTAGGTTTTTAAGGTACATAGGTAGTATTTTATTAAAAAATTAGCAAACTTAACCTTACATTTTAAATAAGTTATTAGATTTGATTGGTTGTACGTAATTAATATTACATAACTTTTATCTTCGTGTGTGTGCACTGGTTGAATAGACTAATTACATATTTTCTTTTGGTTTAATTGTATGTAACAAGGATGGAACCAAACCTTGTTAAAAATCAAATCAACTTTAAGTTTTTTGTGAAAATGATTGGAATTGAAGGTTTTAGAAATCCAAAAAACTAATTTCAAGACTAAATTAGAGGTTCCATTGAAAATAAATAAAAATTAGATCCAAGACCAATTGTTCATTTTGAAAAAAAAATTCAAACAACATTATAAAAAACCCCATTTGTGAAATGAAAATGATCAAACTTTACAAATGATTCACAAGCATGGTTTAAATTATTGGATTTACATGTGAAAGAAATACTAAAGAAATTCATAAAAGTTAAATTTAAAAAAGAATTCTGAAAAAAAAATTAATTTTTCAATACACATTTATAAATTTTTTTATAATAGATATACTTCATCCCACTATAATATAAACAGAATAAATATACATTTTTATTTTTATTTTTGATTTTTTTAAAATCATAATATGCAAAAACATTGTGAATTTTTAAAATTTTGACGTGGTTTAGATTCAAAGCTAGATGCACCACACCAAAAATATATATAATAAAGTTTTCCTTAAAGTAATCTTGTGTTCACCCTGTCTTTGGGCTTCTTTTCACCCTTATCCCCTCTTTGAGTGAGGTCCGCAAAGTAAGGAAATTTTATCAAATCTGGGTATGAAGTGCTAAAACTCAGCATTTCATGCACAAGGTTCTAATTAATTATAGTAGTTGTACATGTAGGAACAGTGAAAATATATGTAACAGCAGTGCAGGTGATCAGGAAAAAGGAAAGACGGGGTCAAAACTGGATGAAACTCAGTTTGGCACAAAAAGTGGTGCATTTTTTACTTTGACCACCTGTCGTACTTTTTTGCAGGTTTTTTTTAATCTCACCCGGTTTTGGACCAAATTCAGGGTATTGGTGTCGTGTTTTCCTGACTTTAAAAAAAAAAAAAGTCTAATACAAGTACATAAAGAGATTATTGTAGTTTGCTTTCATCCACTTGTCAAAAATTTATAAATTTTGTAGATTTTGGGTGAAAGCATGGTTAAGTGGCTCACTTTTTGCATTCTAAGAATCCCTTGAGGAAGTCATTTGCATTTTAATCCAAACACTTTGCAAAAAAAAATAACAACGTGCAATTTATTGAATTAACAAAAATAATTTACTCAAATATGAATTTGGTGCATGTTCATGACAAGGATATATTAGAATATATGTAAAATTTTCCATCATTAATTTTGTAGCATATTAAAAATACCTTTTTATCTTAAATGTTTCGTAAAATATGTATCAAGTGACCTCCCCAAGGAAAATCCATATCTTGCACTTGCTAAAGTTTTTGCAATAATGATAATTATCAAATTATAAATCCAATGTACATTCCCTTATGCTTTTAGTCAAAAATATTTGTAAACCAACTTATAAATACCATTAAACATGTGCACTACAACAAAATGTGTCCTTGTACACAAATGATTTCACTAGAATTTGAATGAATTCATTGGTCTTAGTGAGAATGCAATGAATTCACTAGTCTACTAGACATGGACTAATGAATTGCACCCACATTTTGTAGTACTAGTGATTGCTCAAAACTCAATGTGAAAGTTTGAAATTTTCAATGTGCAATGAATTCCCAATGATAAAAATGACAAAGAAAGTTGGCTTTTGCATATTCCAACATGTTTAATGCATCACACCTTGATATGCAAAGCAATTGCAAACTACACTATCCACTTTTGGATGTCACAAGGTGGAAAACCAATTACCTTTTACTATGGCAATGTGTCCTAACTCTAATTAATAAGGAAATGTATTAAAAGGGACTCATATCTATAATATATATTGTTATAGGAAGCCAATACCAAAAATAAAAAATCAAATAGTCACGTTTTGGTTTTGAAGGACTTTTTAACTTGTGTTTCATCTTTGTGCCAAAGTTCATACACATTTTTTAATGGACTCATAATTCTTGAAATATTAAATAAAAATTATGATTAGGGATGATTGAAAATGGGAGTAAAAATTTAAGTACTTTCTAGAGCTTCAAATTTGTGGAAATTCCTTAAGCCATTTCAAATGTGAAAATTTTGAATTTGATGAAATTTTTTTCATTCAAAATAATCAATAATGTATTAGGAAAAGAGGGCAAGGAATTGCTCTTGCAAAAAAATGATTTTTGGTAGACATATTTATTGTGAAAATGTTGATAACACTAAAAATTGTGCAAAAAAAACTCCTATCATGCCACTTTTGGTCCATCTTAGTTTGCAACTACCTTGCACACTCACAACTTGCACATCTACAAGAGACATGTTAGAGGGTTTTTTGGATTTCTATGATGTTATTTCTTCTATTGAAACTATAAAAACATGTGCATTTTTTACATACCCTAACCTAACGCATTTCTTCATGTCTTAACATGTGTATAAAAAAGAAAAAAGCTACCTCTTGTAGGACTTAAGCACATAGTTGGGCCATTTGATGAAAGTTAAAGTCATCATAGTTGTTACACCAAAACTTGGTTTTTACAACTAGATTTATGTAATCATTTTTAAAAGTTGAATTGCATAACTAGTAGTCAATGTAGATATGTTGGTTTCACCACTATTCATTATATTTGTAGTCACAGATGCCATGAACAACTATGTCCTCCCTAATTATATCCATAATGACTCTAGTGATAGGGGACATATCTAGCATCTAGCTACTTATACCTAACTATTATCCTACCCTATCTACTTAATTATCTACATACCAGCATTCCAGCAACAACCTAAGCTAGGCTAGGTTAAAAAGTGAAAACACAATAAAATGAAGCAACCAAATATATTGCTTCTATATTTGCAAAATAAACAAAAAATAATAACAAAACCCATTATAAAATTATTATGAATCAAATGTTTTTACTTGAATGATAAAGACATTCAATGAAGGTACAATGTCATCATGACATATCATAACTGTATTGGTGTTGGCTGATATATTTTCGTCCACTACCATTTGCTTGAGCCATTACCTCAAATTACCCTAATGTACACCCAAAGCAAGAACCCAAGGCATTATGGACCAAGGAGTGATTTTAGATTTCAATCTGCCATGGCCAAACTGCTGAAGTGGAAACCACTTCTTAGTTCAATGGGCTCATTGAGAAACAATATTGTTTTTCTAAAAATTTCATGTGCAGATTGAGGAACAAGGTTTCCGCTTCCTAAAATTTCTCACTCAATCTTGTGAATTCTTAATACAGTATTGTCCTGGAGGGTCCTGTGATGCCTGATGCAATTCCTTTCACAATATACATAGATCACAATTAACCATATATGCACACAGCTGTAAAATCCCAACAATCTAACAAAGTAACATTTTCTTGAAGGAGGAACACCTAGCAATTCTTGGAACATTTGTGGTTTTGCATTAGTGCCTTGGGTTATCAAATTGTAGAATGGTTATGACTTATTTATGGTCTAGATTACGTAATAATAACGTACTAAAGTTTTCGTAGTTGATATATTTAGCATTTAAAAAAAGTCTAAATGCGGTAGACACAGGTCAATGAGATAGGAGTAACCATGGCACATGCTAAAATACCTTGCAATGCATCAATGAAAAATTTCTGCAGTCTCCCTGTTGGATGCCACCAAGTGACAATGACAAAGTTTGTGTCCAAACTGCCACAACGTGCGTTCTCAGGAGATCTAGAAGATAGTTGATCAGAGTTGCAGCTTTTTCTGATTCTTTTAGATCCAAGAGTTTGAGGAACGGTAACACGAATGGGAAGTGACCAGTGTTTTATTTTCTGGCGAATTTTCGCCATTTTTCGACAAAGAAATTGGCATAATTTTGGAGGCTATTTTTTTCCAGGATGTAAATTCGACTAACTTTGCTAAAAAAAATTGGGTTAAATTTAGCCAATGTTTCTATATGGAAATAAAAACACTGGAAGGTATACCCTGTTATCTTGGGACTTGAAGAAGACTTGAAGCAGCACTTTTTCGTTCTTATTTCATAAGTACATCACGACGTAGCACCTTCGTGCTTGCCTTCTGTGTCCTGAGCATGTTACAAAACTACAAAATACTGACAAGAAGGTTGCAACAGATTATATCAGATTGTCCATGGGACGTTTCGCATCTTCAGACCCTTCACCTACACTACTGTGCATTTTGCAGCCGTGCGCAAACAAAGGACGCCTTATATCCAGTAATGTGTTGTCAGTAATGTGGTGTCAGGATTGAGCAGGCGCTTCAAAAAGCGAAGTGCTTGCCCACTTTTGGAAATGCCCATGTTACTTCTTTTACTGTGATACCTGGTGGGTACCCATTTGGTACTTATCAGGTATCACGATTAAATTTTTTAAAACTAAAAATGTGTTAGGTTTGTTTTTGTCGTGCGATGCCCTCAGCCTGGAGTGTTCCCAAAATAATGGGCACCTGAGGGTGCCATTACCCTAAACATAAAGCAGCACTCCAAGTGAAGGTGAAGGCATAGGTCCCTCTTTGTATTTGAAAGCACCTCCTTACATAGAAAATGCTTTCATCAATTGAAGGGACTTTCCACCATGCACATGCAAATCTTCTGTCATTCAAATTAAAAACCTTTTGTGCTCAATGTTTGGGAAGGCTTGCTCCTGCGGGCCTACACTGCTGGACGGACTACTAACCTTGAAGTTATTTTATGACTCTCAAATTGGGAGAGGCCCTCAGGTCATTTGTGGGCAAATGCTTGGGTCAGATCCAATCTCACAGCAGTCACAGCAGGCTAGTTCACATTGCATTAAAGTCAGGCGAGGACTATTTTGGAAATTATTTAATTGAGACAAATATGCAAGAGTGGCCCAATCCAGCATGCCAGCAGATTTCCTGCTTGTATTTTTTAATTCCCTACCTCATAGAAAAGACGAGGGATATTATTCTCACCCCTTAAGAGTGGGAGAGATTTCATGCCTACTCATAAATGGTGTAAGATATCTCCTAAATAAGCAGGTCTTTCAGTAGGTGTAAGATCTTTCTCTCTTAAGGAGTAGGCATAAGAACCATCCCTGTCCCTTCATGGTTTGCAAATTTATATATGTGTTAGTTCTTCGTAAAACACTAGAAAAATTTGTTAGTGTTGGTTGGATATATTGGTGGATGTCAATTATCAACATGCATAATAGTTGGATATGCATAAATGCATATTCAAATTCTGACCATTTCCCCATATTTAACATTCTAGGTTATAGTTAGGAAACTTAGTTTTGTATATATCTTGGTGTATACATATATCCATCTCAAGTGCGACCCTACAATATGCATATCTAGTGGTAACTTTCTATAAGATCCTGAATATGAATATCTATCCTATGCATAACCTTCATATAATGTTTAGAAGGTCCATATATGCACATGTATATGCATATTTGGGTTAAGGCTTAGGGGTTTCCTATCCTTTTTCCCTTACAAGTTACTAGAGTTTAAGGGTTATCAAGTTTTTTTGTCGCATCATAGTTTGTTTGATACAATTTTAGTAGCTTCAATCATTTAAGCTTTTGCAATTTGCTTCAAAGGATTTCAATGCCCTTAGTCATTTAAGTAGGCTTGCATTTTGTAACATCTCTGCATTTGGTTGAAAAACTTTCGAAGTGAAAATAACAATATCTTGGGCCTAGGCTCTTCCTTTTGAAAAGTAATCTAGAGAATTCAAAGTTGGGAAATTTTATGCAAAAAACTTTAAGGAATTGTAGTTGCAAATGCAATGCCAACACTAAAGCTTAATTTGACAACTATGTAAAACATACCTTGAAAAACAATGAAAAATCTAATGAGTTGATACACCTTGTTTTTTATTTGATTTCTTTACACATTTTTCATTTGATTGTTTTGCACCTCCATTGTGATCAATCCTCTTTTGTTGCACATGAAGGTCACATTCCCAAATCTCCAATCCATTTTTCAATGTCATGTTTTTTGGTTTGTTGCTTTTTCAATGTTCAAGAGGTGTCGAGTTTGGTTTGAGGTTTGAGGTCTATGGTCCACATAGTTTGAAGTTTGAAAATCTAAGGTCAAGAGTCACAAATCCAAGAGGTTCGTAGTTTGAAATTGCAAGGTTTGAAAGGTCTTAGGTTGAAAGTTACAAGTTTGTGAGGTTTAATTAGATTTGCAAGCTCTCAAGTTAGAGAGTTTTAGTTCAAGGTTGAGGTTTTATGTGTGTTTTATGTGTGCCCTATCCAAGCTTGTGTGTCATGTTGTGTCCAAACTTTACAACATGGTTGCAAAAGATAACACATTCATCATTGAAAATGTTGGTGGGGTCAATGGAACACAAGTGTGTTTGAAAATGTGACCATGAACATGACATGCAACATTTTGGATGTGGAAAACATGTATCTAGAATGAAACTACTTGATTAAATTTGACATAACAACATCTTGTAGATATACAAGTTCAAATTGCAACTTAGAAATCACATAACTAAACTTTATTTGTTTGGGGGATTTGTAAAAAATGATGATTTTCCTATAGATATTTTAAACTTTCAAATTTTGCAATGTATTGTTTACAAATCAAAACAAACATCTATTGATGTTTTTAGTTTAGTTAGAAATCAATTTTGAAAGAAAGGCTTATTAAATATTACAAAACTAATGAAAGTATTGCCATGAAAACACATGTGGATTGTGCACACCCTAGGTTGTTTGCTCAAAGGATTTTGTAGGTAGTACAAAAAAAAATGTTCAAAAAATGCCACTACTATGAATCATTTACATCGACCACAGAAGAAAATAATTGGGCCATCTAGTTTTACCACCTCTAGGTTCACAAAACCTTATAAAAAAAATAATGAAACATATTAGATGGTATTTCAAGATTTAGTGTTTTACATTTGCAAAGGTTACAAGGTGCTTTCCATTATTGAAAATATTTTGCTAAAAAGGTTAATGTTATGCTAATGTCTTTTAGTTTACTTTCATTTTCAAATAGTTCTTGTGGATGAAATGTTGTTTACAATGGTAAAAGAAACCATGAACTTGCATGTACTCTTGAACCTTGCATCTAGAAATATTGTTTTTGCAAGTTTTGATCTTTAGATGTTTAGAAATGGTGTGGATACAATTTCCTTGGTAATAAATTTCTTGAATAAATCTTGGACCCCTATGCATATTATTGTGAGCTTATTTGAAATGAATGAAACAATTCGACAAAGTATGGCTATGCAATTTGAATCTTTGTTTTTAAAATTTGCTTTGATGCATTATGTGATTACATATGTAAAAGGCAAGGGCAACAACTTGACATCCATGGTATCAATGTTGTGCTCCATCATTGATTATGAATTGTTGAATCTTTCTAAGGTTTATATAGACACATGTTTTGGTCATGTGATGTTACAAACGATGAAAAAGGTTTTGTAGGTTTGACATAGATGAATGTGAAAAAAATACAAATTGTGATACAAAAGACAAATTACATGGACAAAGAAATATGAGAAAGGGAAACAAGAATGGGAAAAGCCTTGCATTGAACTTAAGACCCTTATCAAAACCAAATTTATATCCAAAGTCATTATATTTGAAAAGACCTTGGAATTCAAACATGCCATCATCACATGTTATGGAAAGCAAATGACTATATCTTTATAACAAAGAGTTCTTAAGGCCCATGTGTGGGTTATTATATAGGTTATCTCATTTTGTTTGAACTTTATTGTCATAGCTTGTGTGGTGAACCAATCCTGAGGCCATTGGTATTATTTGATGTCTTAACTACTACCATTACCTTGAAAATCAAGTTGGAAACTTGGAAGCTAAAATGATGCAAGCATTAAAAAGGATAGAAGCTTTGGGCCAATTTGATTTTAAACTTTTTTTCTTTTAAATAAACATACATTAATAAGTTGTGAAGGTTGTAACACCTTTTCTATAATTTTTGAAAGTTTTTATTTATTTAGACTAAGTTCATAAGATGTTTGCCATAATGTTGGATCCTCAATTCAAATAATTGCAAATTGTGGAAAATATTGTGGGATGTGGAAATGCAATTTATATTACTTCTTAATATGATTTGAAAGTTGTCATTCCCCTTCTCCTAGCATGTTTTGATCATCTAAACCCTATTATTGAAACATGCACACCTATTAGACTGCATGATGATGAGCTTGAAAATATCAATAATATGTTCGGGGTTCCAAAACATCTTTTAAGGAATCTTCAAATGAACATTTGTCATTGGGGAGTTGTCTTTGTGGGTGAAAGCACATTAAGGTGGACCAAACTGGGTGGTTGAAATTCCATTTTAAAAATCCAAATCCAATTTTTTTTTCAATAATAACATCAATATGATGTTGAAATTAACATTTTTTTCCATGCCCAAGTTCATATCACCCTAATTAAAACCTTTTTAAAACATCTCTAAAAATATATGGGCTCTAAAAACATCTATTTAGATGTTTAAATAGACTACGATCTTTTTATAATTATATGGTCTTCATTTTGAATCTTAAAAAGAATGTGAGATCTTTTGTTATTTGATTTTTTCATTTTAAGTGTTATAAGTTTTCAAATTAGGTTAAACGTAGTTTTGAACATGTCCTCCAATTCCACTAAAAGAAAAAAAAAATTAATTTTAATTTTTTAAAGGAAAATTCTATTTTCACACCTTTTTTGGCTAAATTCACACCTTTTTTGCCGGGGCAAGGTAGACCCCATGATTTCGTAAACCGTGAAACCGTGTAGTTTAAAATTGGACCGGCAAAAAAGGTGTGAATCTAGCCAAAAAAGGTGTGAAAATAGAATTTTCCTTTTTAAAACTATGACATTAAATGTATCATACATTGTAAAGTCCATTTTTCATTTTGAGTATTTGATTTTTTAGGTGTATTGTTTTAGATTTGGGAAGATAAAAATATCAGTTTCATTTTTTCATCTTATTTTTAAAAATAATTTCAAATGCATTTGAATTGTATATAACAATATTTAATTAACCCAAAACAAATTACCATTATGACTTCCATAAAAATACATTGTATTGTGCTCTTACCCTTGTTTAGGAGGTTATCCATACTCCTAGATATATGTGAAGATTTTCTTGCTTGGTGGCACAAGCATGAAGGGTAGTTTCTAGATTTGGCATTTTGTAACAAATTTTTTGCATTTTAAGGTCCCAATTAAAACCAAAAAGGTGTTTAATTTTGTTGGTGTATTGACAATTTTGTGACAATGTCATTTACAAGTGGAGAACCTTGATTGAATCATCACAATGGTTAAACATTGGATATATGAACTCCACCTTAATTGCCAATCAAATTGGCTTGAAGGAGTACTTAAAAGGCAAAGGGTTTTTCATGGATGAAAACTATGATTTGATCCAAGTTGCTGAATGTTTTGAACAGTTGAATATGGATGGTGACTAGGGTTGCATAGGATTGAATATGGATGGTGATTAGGGTATACAACTTACAAATTTTTCTTTTTAGGAACAAAGGAATCATGATTTGTTTTCATTAACATGAAATGGATTCTATAGCAAATTTTTTCAAGAAGCTTGGGTTCACATATTATAAAATAAATTGGTAAAAAAATTTGATTCACATCAATGTATTAAAATTTTCTTAGATAATATGCCTTATTGGTATCCTAAACTTAACCTTAAAATGTGGGATCTAGCCAACATTGGAAACTTCCAACCTAGTGCATTTGGAGGGCACCTTATATGCCCATAAATATCCCTCCTAAAGAAAAAGGATCTCATACCTACTCCTTAAGAGTGGGAACAAAATTATGCCTACTTATATGTGTAGGATCCCTCCCTCTCTTAAGAAGTAGGTTTAAGGAGCCTTCCCATTCTATGCCTCATTATCTTCATGTATGTTTAAATTCATGATGACTTTGCCCTGTGCTTCATGAAGGTAAAGCCCAAGGGGGTGAGGCATTCCCAAAATGGAGGGCCAGACTAAGGTACTACTTTGGCCTAAGCCACTTATTGAGGGAATGCCCCCACCTCAAGCCTTACCTCATAACATTTGTCTCATGTTGTACAAAGGCTAACTTGCCCACTGGTGGGGGGAGATTCCCAAATTCAGGACTGGACTCCACTCTGGCCTCATCCTAAACCCCATATTTTCAGAATGCCCTCCCCCTTGTGCTTCACCCTACACTTAAGTGAAGCAAGGTGGATAAAAGGAGTCCCCAATTGTACTATGTGTGTAAGATGGAATGCTTTTTTTCATTCGAACTTGCTGCCCAATTCTATTGGACCTGGCATAGAAGAATTTTTTAAAACAGAAATAGGTCCACAAAAGTAATTCTGAAATTTCCATAGCTTTCCATTTCTAGGTCATTCTGTCAACCACCTCATGCATCTCCCATGTTGTTCCCAATAGCCTCACTTTTTATACCATATGCATTGCCAAAAGTCCTCTTAGTGTATGTGTATTAGCCAAATGTAAGAGCCCTATTGGTTTAGGAATATCTAAAGTTTAGAAACTTCTATTGTGAAAGTATCCAAAGTTAAAGTTTCGAATATGGTTTTTTTCTGACGAGCTAAGAACAAAGTTTTGAACTTTTGGATGCAGCCACATCTATTATTAGAAATCACAGCATGTACCCAATTACATGTGTCAAGAGGAATGAACAAACAAAGCAAATGGCTTGAGCTTGCTTACCAAAGCTTTCATCACATCACATTTAACATTATGTTTGTGACTTGATTATATATATCTTTCTTTACTCCGGATCAAACAGTAATAGAGTGTGACATCAACAAATATGCAAAATTTCCTCGAGAACAAACCAAGCCCAGAAGCATAGCCAAGGAAACTTTCAGATTACACCTAACAAAGAACGACAATCTAAAGCTTATTAATCAGTTCACATGACTACAGTCTTTTCACTCTCAAGGCTATTCTTTCATTTTAGTAGTGGTCACAAGATTCATGTGAAAGAAGTCAACATGGTTTACCCAATTCTTTACTCAATGGGTCCCACCCTGAAGTTGGATGGTTCAATGATTTACCTGATACTCCAACTTAGTTGGTGATTATGGATAGAATGTATTTTCAAAACTTCACACTAACCCACTGAAAGTACTTTCCTTATGTCATTTCCTTGTGGCACCTTCCACCAGGTGGGCTTTATCAATGTTCACAACATTGTCATTTTAGGAGGTCACCTATCTGAAAACTATTTGCAACATAATGTGCTTAACTTTAAAATAGTTATGTGAACTATTGTGTGCCACATAACTATCAACCGCATTTTGGTACTAGTTACATCTAATATGACAAGTTCCAATAGTGGATTGAAGCAGTAGTTAATTGTAAGATCATAAAGCCTAATCAATAATATGAATGATAACATATTATCTTCGCAATAGCTTTGATCTTGGTAAGTTAGCTCATAATCTTCTACAATGGTTCCTTCTTCAGCTCCAATATGGTGAGGCACAGAGCCATCTTGCGGGCTTGGTGTATGTACAATGCCAGGCTGTAGACAAATGCAGCAAGCTTGGACCATTTCTCCAATACAATGAGCAAAAAAGCTCCCACATGTTAACTTCTGTGATTCATGTGTGCAACAGTAATGCAAAATACCTGAAGAAGTTGCTGTCCGTACCTTAGAGGCAGTAAGGCCCGGTTTCACTGGTTTCACCTAGGAAATTATCTAGAAGGTTGAAAATGGAAAACACCTTCCCTTCAATCATATCTTGAGGTGAAATCTTGAAGAATAATTTCAAAGTATCTTTTCTTGGCAAAAGACAATGGAATATTACACCCTCTCCTCAGTGCTCACCCCTCAACTAGTGTCCTGGCCTGCCATGGCACACTCATCAACATCTCCCAGTCAGATTAGCATGTCCCACATATCCGCAGGTACACATTGATTAAAGGCTATATATCATTATTGTTAATGTGCTAATAAGAGGCACACCTTGGGGAGGAGGGGGCAGGATGGATTTGTCCCAAAGGGGTAGACGATTGGGTAATGTAGGCCATTGCTAATGCTAAGATGCACATGTGGGGAAGTGGGGATGGATTGGTGCCGAAGGGGCACATGATTGGGACCCATAGGCCATTGTTAATGCTAAGACGGCTAAGTCCCATATGGGGTTCCTCCCATCCAGGCAAGTGTTTGATAAAGTACCCTAACTCACAACAACATTTAATATTTTTTTAAACAAATCCAAGCGTGTCCCCCATACTTACAAAAGAAAACTATGTAGGTGCAGATTAGAAGTTCTGCCCAAGCTACACTATCATCATCAAGTCATCTTCTTCATCTCCTTTTTCTTACTCAGTTTCTCATTACTAAATTGGTAAACTTGTACCTGCAGTCCTTGTATTTCTCCAGTACTACTTAGCCCTGCTTCCCACTAGTGGAATGCTCATAAACTGCTCTTTAGCTTCTTGCAGTTCAATTCCATTCTCTGCACACTCAGATTCTCCTTTCATTTCCTCACTTCAATTCTAGTCTTCTCTCCAAATTTCAGTTCTCCTCTTGCTCTCTCTGCAGCGTATGTGTGGATGTACACTCTTGTGTTCACGTGTGTGCATGTGTTATATGTTTGTGTGAAGCTTGCACATGTGTGTCTGTGTCGTTCTCCTTGTTCCTTTGGTTTTTTTCTCAGTAGTGTCGCTGAGCTTTCCCATGCGCTCTTAGTAGTCAAACTCCAGTTCCTTAGCTAGTATAAGTGCTAAGTACCACACAGATATACACTTACTGCAACACTGATAAAGTTTCAGAAATCTTGATCCAATATTCTGGCTCACGTGAGGCTGGATTCAACAATATATTACGTCCTTGATTTATAGAATCTCTGTACCCAGTACTTGACGTCCTTGATGCAGTGCTGGGGTTGATTGATTACGCATTCAGTATTTGCAGATGGTAACTAGCTTATACTGTGTAGCAGTCGTATTGATTACCCATGGATGATGGCCAGTGCCAAACTGCTAAAATATTGTAGCTGCAGTTGCAAATAGTTTGGGGAAAGGAGTTTTTCGATCATTTTATTCGATGATGATTTCAGGCTCATCAGCTTGTTCCTAACCAGCTTTGTGATCCTGTTACGCGTTGACCAGTGCAGCTTCTTGATCGCCATAGCTTGGCACGATTCGCTCACTTGTCTCTTGTACTCGGACTTATGAACTAGGTGTATAATCACAGTCCCTGGGCCGTCCGGCTCGCCCCCCTGTTCTCTTCCCGCTAGATGCAGCTGATTCGTGGCCGCATGAGATACACTGTTTTTTTTATCAATGTGATTCTGGGTTGAAAGTAGCCTGGCCAATACGAAGTGCCAAGGTTTCTATTCTAGTTTCATACTGCATCTATTCTAGGTCTTCAGTTTCTTCCTTCTCATTGCAGTACTTCCTGATTCATTCCTTCATGGCTACTTCTTTTTCTTTGCTCATCACGAGAAACGTCAGCGGTTGAGCTGTGCATGACCCAATGCTGCACCAGCTTTAGTGAACATGGTGTGTTAGAAGCTCATTTAGACCTTGTCCCAGTACGATACATTTCGGTTGCAGGGTCCATGTTGATCTTTGCATCATACATAGAGTTAACCGGTTCTGTTTCTATACTCTAGCTTTAGAGCTCATGACTCGTAATCTTTGAGTTCGTAGGGGTCGTGAGAGATTCGTGCCAAGCTGTGTGCGACCAAGGGGTTCAACTCTCAAGTTATACTACAAACATGATCGACAAAATTATGGCCAGGGTTCTGCAGGATGCTTCAAGACAACATAGCCAACAACTTTGGGGAATCTCTCTAGAGGTACGTAACATGATGTCATTCCTTCTGGTACAACATATTCAGTTCATGTTTGGCACATTCTGTAATGGATCTAACAGGAAGCAGTTCATGAATTTTGCGGTACACCATATTGGACAAGTCAAAGCTGCAGATGTGTAGCGACCCAATGATAATTGCAGCTCGCACGGTTGATTATTGCCACCTCGACCAGAGTATGCATGCACCGTGTCATGATGGTCATGCTGCAGGTTCCATGAAAGATCATTCGGGGCAGAATAGCAGTTACAGATCAAGTATACGGGACAGTTTTCTTATAGGTTGCTGAATTCCATTTGCATGCGCAAGAGGGATCTTGGAAATCTATTTCAACGCTGCAGGTGGACCTCCAGCTTGAGATAGGAGAGCCTCAACATATCAACATCACGCAGGTGGGTACATCCTGATTGTGAACTTTGCATCTGTCTAGAGTTTGAACCTGCAAATGAAATTTTCACCATTGAAATATATCTGTGGATGCAGGTTGAATGAGATCCACTATCACAACTTTGTTCTGTGATTTTGTAACAGGTTTGCATGTGATTCTGACGTGTTTTCCACATTTCTAAAACAAATTCTGAAGTGAGGTTTAGTCTCCATGTTCAGACCAGCTTTGGCATGTTCCCCGATTCGCACTGTTAAACCAGAGCCTGGTTCAGGTTCCTGTGACCCGGACTCAAACCAGCACTCCTTTGGGGGAACTCGGACTATTGTTGGCCGGTTCTTCTTTTATGAAGAACCTTTCCAGTCTCTAAGTTTGTTTTGTTTGGTTAGATCTAGGCTTGCAGGTTTGAGTGTAGGTCTTCAAATTTCTGAACAGTAGTTCAAGTTTTGACACATTTTTTCAAAATCAAGAACCTAGGATTGAAGCATAGTCGGAAAACTTGTGTCCAATTGATGTTCCAAAACGTTTCTTGTTGTTTCAAAAGATTGCATTTAGAATGCTTTCAAAGGGGGAATATAAGTCAAAGAATTTACATGTCAATTTTCATTCCAGATTTAGAAATATTGTGTTTGAAAATAAACAAGTATGAACTATTTAGATCTTACTCAAAATTGCTGTGACAACTTATTCATACAAGTGCAAACTATGGTCAAATCATTGTTCTCCTTCTTCTATAGAGTTCAACTCTTCATCTTCCTCCTCTTTGTCACAGTTTGAATCATTATAAAACTCTTTTAAATCTCATGAGAAATTACTCTTACCTAAACTTGGAGCCATTCAAGGTTGAAGGGAAACCAGTCATCCGTTGTCAATGCTGTTCGTTCCTTGCAAGCTCATGCACTTGACATCCTCACACAAGTAAAGCATACCCATTCTCTTCACCCCGTGTGGGTAGTGTAGGACTTTAGTCTTATATCAAGATTAAAAATTCCTTCAAAGGATGACTTGCTGCTATACTTTCCACTGGACTCTTAAGTTAACTGCAACAAAGAGAAGTTTTTTCATTTGCAAAAGTTCAGTTTGTTGCACCTTTTGATCTAAATAAGTCAAAAGTAAGAACTTGAGTTCTGGTTAGCAATTGAAGAACTACAATCCTAAGATAAATTTACCCATATTTATCCAATGCTTGCAATTTTGGAACATGTCTTCTGAATTTCTCTACCATGATACCAATGATGCCAACATGGGCTCTCGTGACAAGGTTGCTTCTCATGCAATTGAATACTTGCTTCAAAACTTTAAAAATTCATTTTCTATAGCATTTTGCTCAACAATTAATGGATATAAAATATTCTCATATATCCAATGTAGCCATCTTGCAAGTTCCAAAATAGAACCTATAAAGATTGGAAGGATTCATTGAAGATCCACTTGATGATAAATTTTGAACTCTCCTTCCAAAACATCAAAATCAAATTCTTGAATTCTCTTGCTTCAATTGTGCCAATCTAACTATGCCAAGCATCAAAAACTACCATTTGTTTTAATGTTCAAATCCAAATAGACTTTGAATTTAGTGTTTGAATTAATCACTAGATACCTTGTTTGGGCATACTTTCATAATTCAAGATCTCCAAAAGATCAAATATTAAATTTGTATTTTCTTGGGTTTTTTGGTGATGAAGCTAATAATAAACAAATCATCTTTCCTATCACATCTTTCACCCATGGCAATTTTTGAATATTAAGCAACAAACAAGTTTCCTATACTAATATGTAATTCAATGAATTATCTGTAATGACCAATACCATGTTATTTAATTTGATGATATCAATGGCATTTTCTATATGCTCAAAAATGTATTCTATTATCAAATGTTTTTTAAAAATATGTGATGTACCAATTGCACCTAAAACTTACATGGCCTTCATAAGATGAAAGCAAAATGTTAATGACTTACCTCTTTTATATGTTATTCCAATAGTTACAATACTACAACCATATTTTTGCCAAGAAAATTTTAAAGGTTTGAGATCATTCATAACATTCTTCACCTCCCCTTGAGAAAAATTATTTGTAAGTGTGATCTCATGTGGTTCTGTATTCCAACTCAAACAATGTAATGTATTATGGTTTTCTAAGTTGGAATAGATCAACCACATGAAATGATATACATTAAACTTGTAAAAATATATATTTGAATGTCAAGTGTAATTTTCTATCTAAATGTAAGTCACTAGCCCACCTAATGCAAATAAAAAGGTATTATTAAAAGAAATTTTGTAATATGCAACCATTTTTTTTGTGACTACATGCAACTATGTGTCGATTGCTACTATATTTGATATTTTTTACAATTGATTATCAATGTTCACACTTTATATAGTGAAATGCGACTATGTTGCAACTACCATGTGATTATCAACCTATTCAACTTTTCATTTGGACAACTTTTGAGATTGTTTTCATCCAAAAATGGTTCATATATTCCATTAATTTTATTTGTGTTCAAAATTAATCACAACCATATGTCATCTACATAGCCTTTTGACATACACTAAGGTGTATTATAACTAAATTTGGGGTACATTTTTATAGTGTATTGGGGTTGCATTAAAGATTTATTTAAAGAGTTTATTAGGATTACATTATACATTAATTATGAGTAGATTAATTATATATTGTGAACATATTAAAAGCCAAAAGCACAGTCAAATAGACCACAAAAGTAGTCTTCTAAGGTTAAAAAATTGGGTGCTTATCAAAAAATGATGTAAAAATGCATTAAAAAATGTTTTCATTTTGATTTTTATGCATAAATGTATGAAAAACTTGTATGGCTATTATTTCATATCTTCAAATGAAGGAAAATAAAATAAAATGAACCTACTTTCAATTCAACAAACAAACCTATCAGAATGTCTTATTCTAATCAAGTTTTTTACACTAGAATCTATGGATTTTTATGGGTTTCACTACATATTCATGTGGTGCATATTATGCAATGAATGAATAGGTGAGTATATAAGTGATTTTTAAAAAAATACATCCAAAATAAGAATTTATTGAAATTTTGGAATCTATTTTCAATTTACTTTCAACCTACTTTTACATGTCCAAATGTTATGAAACAAATTTTGTTAGAAGCCTTTTAATGTGAAGGAGGGCCTAGAATTTTTAAAATCCCATAATTCATAACTTCATACTTGGTGGTGAAATATAGTAGGCATAGTAGAAAAGTAGATGCAAGGATCAAATGACACTAAACAAGTAACTACTAACATAACAAAGTGCCATTAAATTTTCAATTCATGCCTAAACATTGATGCTTCAACTATTTCCCTTGTTAAAACATATTTTTCATCTAGCTTTCGAATGTTTCTTGTATTTTTCATTGATTTGTATGTACCAATGCCATTTGACAATCTAAATGCAAGATCTCGAATAATCAATGAGTAGTGCACAGATTGACCACAATATCGATTGAAACAACCTAAATCACCTTGTGAAAATTTTAAGGTTACGCAATCCATCACGTTTTTTGTGTCTTTGTGACATGTTGTCTCCTTGGTCTCACAATAGCAAAAAATTCAAGTGTTGTTGCCAAATCTTGTGAATGTGGACAAACAATTTTTGTTTGTTGTCAATGTGTGCAAGTTTTTTTGGGATAGCTTAAATTTCAAGTTTTTTCAAATGACTATCAACTATGAACATGGGCAATATAAGAAACAAGAAATTCACGCCTACGTAGAAGGAAACACTTATAGCTGAAAGGAAATGTGTGAAGTAATGTTCTTTGTAGTAAAGGAAGCAATAGAATGGGCAAAATTCCAAGCAATGGAAGCCAAGTTAGATTGTATTTTTTCATGTTATTTTACTTGATGGGACGTACCTACAATCATTTGTTCATGTATTGTTTGTTAACCACATGTTTCCTAAATAAGTACTTGATTGGTAGTAGATTCACTTGCTCATCTATTATCTCCTACCCAATTTTTAGATAGGTTTTTGATGGGTAGGTAAAATCACTAATTCATCTATTGTCTCCCAACTAACTCCTAGATGACTACTTGATTGGTAAGCAAGATCACTTATTTGTCCACTATCACCTAGCTAACTCCTAAACATCTACTTAATGGGTAGGTAGGATCACTTCTTCATCTACTGTCTCCTAGCTAAACTCCCAGATGGCTACTTGATGAGTAGGCCGGATCACTTGTCCATTTATCATTTCTTAGGTAATTCTTGGACATTACTTGATGGGTAGGCAAAATCATTTCCTCGTTTACTAGCTCCTAGATAATTCTTGAATAGCTCCTTGAAAGTAAGCAAAATCACTTGGTTTAGCTTGACTTCTTCTTCATCAACTACTTGTTGTATTGGATAGCCATTGCATAGTTACTTGGCAAATTGAATATTTATTTTAGTTTTTACTTAACTATTGGTTTTTCAACTATTTCCTATCGTTTGCTAGGAATTGCTTACTAGTCTACTTAGTTATTTTAATTCATTTGAGGTAAAACACTTGTTAACATATATTGCATCCTAGTAGAATTGATTTTATTGTAATTAGGCATCAAAATGTATTAATAAACTTCTTTTTTTCTTGAATTCAATTGGATTTCTACACCCAATTTGTGAAAGAACGTGAGGGTTGCAAGGTGGGCCTACGTGCATTTGAAAAATTGAAATTGTTTTATGTTAAACAAGTGAAGGAAAGGAATACTTACGCCTACAAGTACCATGTGGAGATGGCTGAACTCAAGCTTGGGTTCAATAATATGAGGATGGCATTACGAGGGGTACATGGAAAACATTATGAGTGTAATTGTGACATGTGTACCAATGCTAATAGTGTGCTTTGTATGGTAGAAAAATGTACATTTTATGGCTTAATAGATTTTTGGACATCAGTGTTATGTCCTCTAGATGATGTAACATGGCATCAGCAATTATGTTTGAAAGGGGATTGTGAAGACTATGGTGTAGATATGCTCTTCATTTGCCCTTTAAAGGAAGATGCAAATTTAACATCACTTATGCAATGGAATTGTTACCAAAAGGTTTTGCATGGTAAAACTCATGTTGGTAAAGACAACTTTGTATTACACTTGCAATATAAGGAGTTAATAGCAAAGGTATTCTTGGATTACCTTCAACCTAGATTGAAGAAGTTCATTTATCACAATTATGTGTATCACTTTCAAGATGAACAATATCACACACGTATATGGTCCTTTCCAAAAAAAATTATATTATTTGCAATTGACTTTGAAGAAAACTACACTTTCCAAGATTATCATGAAATCCAAGAAATGCACTGGCATTCTTTTCAAATCACCATTCTTATGTATATATGTTATAAATGGAATCCAAATTATGTACTTGATGTTGAAAATGGAGAGGAGAGATTATTGACAGAATATCATTATATATCTTTGAGGATAATAACCATGATCTTTTTTTTGTTCAACATTGTTTTGAATTGCATTAGGCTCATTTGACTGCAAAAAAACATTTGGCCAAATGAGCATCTTGTTTGGTTTGATGGGTGTGTAGCACAATTCAAATACAACGAGCATGGTATCATGTTGTATGGTATGTGTACATTTCATCATACTACTTTCAATTATTTTTAATGAAATACTTTCATAGTTCATCATGTAGTTCTAACATCTTGTGGTGGTTTGACTTCATAGGTATCAATCAAAGACAGTCACACCTAGGATACTTCCTCATGAGTGTTGCATGGTATGGTCATTTTTTGGTTCAGGCCATGGAAAGCGAGTTCATGATGGGGCTAGGGTAGTATTGAAGCAAAATATATTCAAAAGGAAAAACTAAATATGGAGTCATCAAAACTTCAAAATGCAAGAGATGTGGTTGCATTTTGTAAGAAAAATAAGGTGAAGAACATGCATCATACCCTAAGGCCAAGCAAGAGGTTCATCGATACTTTCATTTGATCATGCCAAAAGATGTGGACTATAGGGCAAATTGGGATTGTGAGATGATACCAAGGTCTCAATCCATGCACTCACTTCCTTCAATGGATGATGTTGATATCACCCTCTTCAAACTTGAGGAATTATCATGTTTTTGCCTCAAGTGTATGGATGACAACTCTGAATTTTTTGAACAAAAGGCACATGTCAAGCCTTGGACACTCATATGACTATAACCATACAACATAACACAAGTCAGTCTTTTCATCATGTCTATTTGCTTTTATATATTTGTTATTGACATGTTTTGAATTTTGTTGTTTCAATTATCATTGTCACAAGTTTGAATGTTTAATGAAATTGAAGGTTCTAAATTATACATGATGTTAAGTACAAATGTGGATTTGGATCTTTTGCAAATCCCAATTGTGTTGCATTTAATGCAATTTTATGTTTGTAGGCAAGGGAGATTATGGTGCAGAATCAAGAGGCAAAAATTGATTATGAAAAAGATTCAAACTCTAATGTTGATTATGAAACATAGGCAACCAAGGTTGAAATTGGTGACAATTACACAATTGTTGCAAAGGAATTGGAGGAAGGTGATCCCTTTTACATTGTTCTATTTAATCAACCAATATATCATTGTCCTTCAACATTCTCAGATGGCTGGAATAATACATTTTTGGCAAGGGAGATGGTTTTGGGTGGGCATTGGTATAAATGAATGCCTTCACATAGAAGCAAGAACCTTTTTTACACCCTATTCATTGACTCACCCCCTATTATTACATATTTTGATTTGGTTGTACAATCAAAAATGATTATGTTGCCTAGTAAGAATAAAAAGGGTCTTCCAAAATTTAGCATGCATTTAAAGGCGTGGGAAGGTTTTGTTTCTACCGTGGAAGAAACGGAAGCACATGAACAAATCTAGTTGAGTCACTAAGCGCTCAAACACCTTCTATCCAATTGTTGGGGAACTATCCTACAAGTGGATTGATACCTGGTCTTCAAGAGATGTCTCGATGTTCACTTAAGTCAACCTTTTGTAGCTACTAGTGCAAAGCTTGGAGAAACTAGTGGCTCTATTGTTGATGGTGTAAAATGAAACCACAGTGGTGGGTGCATTTTCATTCCTGGAATTTATAGTGGACAATGGGGACCACATACTATAAGCACACTAAAAGCCCAACAACAAAGTTGGTGAAAAAATTATTATTTTCTTTGTGGAGTGGTAAAAAAAAAATCTTTTGTTTTCATCTCTAACTATACCAAGTTTGGTGGCATTTGTTGTGATATGTCAAGGAATGTATTTTGTTAAAGTTCATCATGTGCTTCGGTAAAGAAATTGCAAATGTTGAGGTGTTTTTTTTGGGTTTGGGAACATATATCAAAGGGATTTATCAGACATCATTGAAAAAATGTTTATTTGGAAGCCCAAAGCATTATTTGTATTCATTATTCAAATAGAAGAGGCATCAACACCCATGCCTAAAACAACACCAGCCATACCATGAAACAAGTGTTGGATATATCGAGCCTATTGTTTTTTACTACAATTCACTAGAAAATATGAATAGAGTGGTTTAGATGATGGTCTTATGGACATTTAATATTTAGATTTATAAATGGTTAAGTTTTGTACATGCTTTCTGGGTTGAAATTAAAATTTTAAAAATAGTTATTATATTTCATTTGTTGAATGTATTAGGTAAAGATGTTTTTCATTGTTTTTGTTCAGTTTTCTTTTCTGCTTTGGCATATGTGATTACATTACTTCTTACATTCATTTCAATTTCTCTTGCAAATGTATTGATATTGATATTATTAATTTTTTGCTTCTATTGTAAGACTAAAGTGTTCACACAATTTCATTCTTTAATGCATGAATGTTGGGAAAGTCAAGTTATTGGATGAATTATTGATGGGTTAAAAGTTTAAACCCTAAACCTAAATCATTTGATGGCAATAAATTCTTCGTTATCTAAGCACAATGGGTTCCATCTACCAAATTTGTGCATGCAATTGGTGAATTAAAGTATAGTATCAAGATGTAATTACATGACACCAAATGTCATGCAAAGTGGATGATTAACGTGCAATTGGATGGTCCTAAATATGATTAATTATAAATAAACCCTAAACTTCAATGGGTTTGATAAATGGCAGCTTGTGTTTGATTAACAATATATGGATGATCAATTAATTATTGGTGCATTTCATTAAGGAGTGAATGAATAATGGGGGTGCTAGTTGGGGCAATTATAATTAATAGTAGTTCAATTATTCATGTTGACATTTTAACTAAGCAACAAAGTAACCTAGGATTGCCTATTTCAAATTTTTAATTAGTTGTGCTCCAAACTCCAATCCTCTTTATGTCTCTAGCATTAGTGTTCTTGTCTTATTGCTTAGTTCTTCTTGTCTTATAAGCAGGTTTTAACTATATCAAGAATGTGAGTGCAAAATGGCAAATAGTGAAACTCAAAAGCTAAATGTTGAGTATTTCAATATAGTGGTGGGATTGAAAAATAAGGGACTTAATCCTAGATGAGGTTTAAGTTAGCTAGACTGAAGAAATTGTCAAAGAAGTCTAAAACATAGGAGATTATTATATCCCAATCACAACTAGCGAAATGACAAATGCAATACAACAAAACACAAATGACTTAACTAGGAGGTCCAAGTGAAAAAACTCGCAAAAGAGATGGTATCATGTGGGAGTCTTATGCAGAGTTTGTCTTTTGCAGGGCAAGATGAAAACTTGCAAAAGAAAATTGATGACTATGAATCAAGATTGTCAAACTATAATGACATCTTGGTTGAAGATGAGGTTGTATTTTCTAGTCTAGAAGATGAACTTACTCATCTAGATTGGGCTATTATGGTTGTAGAAAAACATGTACATTTTGCACCAACACAATGGCAAGCAAGTGAGGATGGAGATGCAAATTTTGAAATAATACAACTTGAAAATGTAATTGAAGGAAGTTGAAGATGGGCACAAAGACTTAACAAATGATGGACAATTGTGACGTGTTCAAGTTAATTCACAATTGGAGGTGGTGGCTAAACAACAAAACAAACTGAAGGTGTTACATCAAAAACATTTGTGATTACTATGCACACACTACAAGGCTTATGGTGTTAATTGTGGAGCATTTGACCAAGTTCAAAAGAAATTACAAGTAGTCCATGAAATACTACAAGATATGAAGAAACAACTTCCAAGATCCTAGGCTGAAAAAAAGAAGAAAAACATTGAAGGTTAGCTACAACCTAGCTAAAGTCACAAACCAAAATGTTGGAACAATTCAATTTTGTAAAATTTTGAAACACTAATAAATATGATGCAACTTGAACTAGAAAATGTTTTGATTTCAAAGTGAAAAACTCAAAATGTACATCCTCTAGTTGGAAGTGCGATATTATAAAATATTTGACGTTTAATTCATGTTACCAAAACATGACAAAAAAATTGGAAACCACATTACCTATATATATTACAACCTATGGCATCAATAATGATATATAAGTCCCATTTTGCTATCTTATTTCTTGATGGAAGCACGTACACTAACTTTTTTGCCATTGTTCTTAGCATATGCCTCCAAATTTGGCAATCCTTTTACAGGGTTTGTTGTTGATTTTTCATGCTTTTGCACCTTGACATTCTTAGACCCGTGATTACTTCTTTAAACCTAAATTACTAACACTAGGTTTCTACTTCACACTTGATGCATAAAATGAACCATTGACCTCTCTTGGAAGTCTAGGCATTGAAACACTAACTAGGGATGGTTTTGCAACTTCTGCAAATTTGGTTGTGCTAGGAATATTTTTTGAATCACTAATAATAACCAAAGGAAATGCACTGTGCTAATTGGCATTGGAAAGACCTGTAGAGATGTATGTTGGATTCAATAGGACTTGCTTGTTATTTTTGTCCAAAATTGGGTTCAAGGATCCAAGGTTTTCAAGCTCATTGAAGTGGGAATCTTCACCAACATGTACATTTGGGGGTGCTGTTGTAATTGGGGAGCAAGTGAAAGGGTGATGTTCCACACTATTTGTCATTGTTTTTACATTGAATTCTGCCATGACTTCAAATGCTTTCAAGTTTATCACAACTTTAGTTGTTTTGAAAATTGGCATACCCATAGGTGTTTTGAGCTCTACCATAACATCAAGTGTTGCATCTTGATCACCTGCTACTATCATCCCCCCACAGAAATGGTCGTGTATTTGACACATTTGTACATAAACCAATTAGAAAGAGTTAGTTAACCCATTTTTTAACAACCTAGGTTGAGACTAAAACCTTGAATTTACATCACAATTGCATTTTAGTTTTAAGAACATCACAAGTAAGCAGATATATGTAAATCCATAATCAAATGAACTAGTTGTCCATTTCAGCCCTACATTCCCCTTGCACTTGTTATCCACACAAAATAAAAAACACAAATTAATTAATTAATTACAAGTTAAGAGTTCAAAAATGGTAAAAATAACAACTTATAAAAAAGGCAAAAAGGTTAAGGAATTTTGAACATTTTATAAATGGCTCTGACATTAATAAGGAATGGGCATAATTCAACAACACATCACTAGCAAATTATAGTCTACCCACAATAATTAAAAACCTTTCCAAAAACATTGTTTAGTATCCAACCCCAATCCATAGTATGCATTCTAAATTCATTTACAAAGGTTGTTATTTTCTTCCTTCTAGGAAACATGAACAACAAGAAAGCTATGTAATTAGTATAATCAATAATGATATAACTAAAAGGAAAAACCTAGCACTCAAGTTCTAGAACTAATAAAAGATGATTTACACTAAAAACACATGGAGAAATAGAAGGAGGTCAGTAAACTGTTTAAGTAACAATGATACTTGGGAAACCCAATTAAACTACTATAGTAATACATAAAGGTAATATCTACTTTCATACCTATGTAACAAGTAACTCAATTGGATGAAAAGTAAATATTTTAGTTTTAGCTCCCATGTTGTTACATGAACTTGGATCCAAAATACTTGTTGGTTGTACATGTGGTGTCAACCATTAGAAACACAAGTAGCTGAGTACAACAAAAGGACTAAGGACTTAAAAAACCAAAACTTTCTACTTACAAAACATGAACTTGATCTTGGAAGCACTTGTACTGGGTAAAAGTGGTGTCAACTAATAGAATCACAATTAATTAGGTATAATACAAGGGAATTCAAAGAAGAAAAATGAAACCATTCACTAGAAGAAAACTGTGTATTTTCGACTAGTGTTTGTAACTAAATTTTAGTCGCAAGAGACATTTTGCAACTAAAATCCCTGTAGTCGCCTAAGACAAGTCACATGTGATAAATTAGTCGCAAATGACAAAAGGCATTGTATGAAAAAAAGTCAACAAATACATTTCATCCTTTGACTACATTGTATACGTATTGTCACATGCGACTAACATGCAACTATTTTTGTAACAATTAAGGGCAAATGATGTGTTGCCACGTGTTTTAATATTTGATTACTTAAAATATTATTAATATTATTTTGAAATAATCTAGGACGTTCAATTCTAATACTTGGATGATCTTATATTATGACATGTGGCCCAATGTAAGTATGCCACATGGCATTAAGAAGAAAAATATTAAAATATTAATATTAAGTTGGTAGGTACCTAGGTAGGTACACAAATATGTGCCTACAAACCTAGGTTACATACCAACCTACCTATTTATGTTTAAAAAATAAATAGGTAGGTTCTATTTTCCTAGGTTAAATACCTACTCATATAAGTAGGTACTTAGGTAGGTAGGTACATAGGTCAACCTAGGTGGGTAGGTCAAACTAAGTACCTACCTAGCTAGGTAAAGAAATAGGTTGGGAAGGTATGCACTTTAAAAATGTGCATAATTTGTTTTTTCTTTTTGGGTTGACCTTTTTTATTAGTTCATCCCATGTGCACAAATTTTTTAATGTGAAATTGGATGACCACACCCCCTTGTTTATATAGTGTTCAAAATAGGAATGAAGAACAAACAATATGGGATAAGTTTTGAAGTTCCAACTTCCTCACAAACTAAGTTGTAATTCCAAAAC